>Ga0210407_10000011_pt1 | contig 284503 bp, 269 predicted proteins | sample IncBWC27MmetaG_FD_150860 | JGI IMG/M metagenome (GOLD analysis project Ga0210407, IMG submission 150860) | Forest soil microbial communities from Barre Woods Harvard Forest LTER site, Petersham, Massachusetts, United States - Inc-BW-C-27-M | ecosystem: Environmental > Terrestrial > Soil >... | reverse complement strand
TTCATCGCGATCTATTTTTTCAAAGTGCCATTTCCGATCATCGTACTGAGCGCGGGCTTGATCGGATTTTTGGGCGGCCTCTTTTGGAAAAACAAATTTCAAGTTCTATCGAGCGATGGTGGTGAGCTGGAGAGATCTGTAATTAGCGACGAACAAGAATCGCCGCCGCACACTCGGCCCAATTGGGCGCGTGCCATACGCGTTATAGTCGTGTGCATTGCGTTGTGGATTGCACCAACGCTAATCGCCGGCATCGCGAAGGGCTGGCAGAGCACATTGTTCAACGAAGGATTGTTCTTCAGCAAAGCCGCGGTTGTCACATTCGGCGGCGCCTACGCCGTGCTGCCATACGTCGCGCAACAAGCGCTCTTTCATTACGGCTGGCTCAAGCCCGGGCAGATGATGGACGGACTTGGTCTAGCCGAAACGACTCCCGGCCCGCTCATCATGGTCGTGCAATTCGTCGGCTTCATGGGCGCGTGGCAGCATCCGGAAGGTCTGCCCCCGCTTCTCGCCGCAACTCTAGGCGCGTTGCTCACCACTTGGGCGACGTTCACGCCTTGCTTTCTTTGGATTTTTCTGGGCGGGCCGCACATCGAGAAATTGCGCGGCAACGTAGAGTTAGCGACTGCGCTTTCCGCGATCACGGCGGCGATTGTCGGTGTCGTCCTCAATCTCGCGGTGTGGTTTGGGCTTCGCGTTTTCTTCCCGCACCCGGGCGCAATTGACTGGTTTGCTGTCGTTATTTGCACGGTCGCCTTCGTCGGAATGCTGCGCTGGAAATGGGACGTAATTCCGGTTGTGCTTGGCAGCGGACTGCTCGGGTTGATTTATAGCATCTTTTTTAGATAGATGCGGATGCGAGTTGGCGTAAAGGCGAGTTCATAATGTTTGGCATCCACGATTTCCCGCTGTTCTTAGCCAGCGGAGTCTTGCTTAATCTCACACCCGGGCCCGATACAGCTTATATTCTGGGACGTAGCGTTGCGCAAGGTCGCGCTGCTGGAGTCGCGTCCGCGTTCGGAATCACGATTGGCAGTCTGTTTCACACATGCGCCGCCGCACTCGGGCTGTCCGCTATTCTCGCCACCTCCGCCGTTGCGTTCGGCGCGATTAAATTGATCGGCGGCGCTTATCTTATTTTTCTAGGGATCACAATGTTTCTCGGACGCCAAAGCGATTTGTGCATGCCGGCGCAATCTCGAAGATCAACAATTACCGCTGCGTTTCGCCAAGGCATCTTGACGAACGTGCTCAACCCGAAAGTGGCCCTTTTCTTTCTGGCGTTTCTCCCGCAATTCATCGAACCCTCCTCAACTTCCAAGGTGTCCGCGTTTATTGCGCTCGGCCTGACGTTTGTGACGACCGGGACTATTTGGTGTCTCGTTCTCGCGTGGTTCGCCGCGGGCTTCAGTGCGCGATTGCGCTCCAATCAGACAATTGCGCAATGGCTAAACCGCGCGGTCGGCTCGCTTTTCATTTTTCTCGGCGCGCGGCTAGCAACGCGTTTCGATTGAGACTTACCCCACCGGTTTTAAACGCTCGCACTCTATTTGGTAAGCTTCAATCAACGCTAAGATCTTGGACTGAAAAGTGTCCTGCGCGGAGTAGACAGCCCCGATTGGTTCAACGAAGGCCTTTTGCTTGAGCTCATCCTCGATCGTCAAGCTCAGCTCAGCGAGCTTTTCGATGTTGCCGCGCGAGTGAAACTCCATCTCTTTGAGTTTGGCCAGAATAGCGAGGGACTTTTCAAGCTGTGTTGGGTCCGGCTTTTGGTCTGATTTAGTAGGTCCGGCAGCTTTAACGGCGGGAACCCCTCCCGCGACAGCTTGCTTTTTCTGGGCCTGTTGCCTCTTTTTATCCAGTTGTGGTGCAGAAGTGGTACCCTTTGCCGCGTCGCTGCCTTTGTGATGCTTCTCTTGGATGACTTTCTTGGCGTGCGCAACGTTTCGTGGGTCTCCCATAGATCAAATATTAAACCGCGGATGAATGAAGCGCGATGCGATTTCCTTCAGAATCGACGACGATGGCGCGAAAACCGTGCGACCCAATCTGATGTTTGTCTTGCAAAACTTTTCCGCCGTTTGCAGGCGCGGCTTTCACTGCATCGTTAAGACGACCTTCGACGGAAAGATAAATAAGCGGGCCGATTTGTGACGGCTTATTCTCACTGCCAGCGCTGTCACCGCCGACGCAGAGACAACCTGATGAATTCTGTTCTTCATGCGGCAAAAGCCCGTATTCAAATCCTGCCTCTGACATTTTGCTCACCTCCTTGCCTAAAACGGCGGAATAAAACTTAATCGTGCGATCAAGATTCGTGACCGGAATATCCGTCCAGCAAAGTGTATCAGCGCTCATGGTTAGTGTTGTAACTCTTGAGGGCGAAAAGGCAAAGTCCGGCTACTCGACGTTTACTTGAATGCCGAAGAGCTTCCAGGCGGGATGCTCGTAGATATATTTCAGCCGGAAGTACACTTTGGTTGGAGACGTTGGATAATAACCTTCCAAGACCAGTATTCCGTCCGAGTTAATCTCAGGCGCTGCGCTCAGAATCGGTTGCACTTCTTTGATCGGAGAAATGTCGAGATGCGTCTCGATGAATTGGTTGAATACCTCCTTGAGTTTGTCCGGTGTAATTTGCTCCTGCCACCTCCTTGATATCTGTTGGTGGAAGCCAACAAAACTTTTGTCCTGAACGGCTTTGTTGAAAGCGAGCAGCGAGTCGAGAGCTAAGGCCTTCGATTTCTCGTCGGATGGCAATTGTTTGCCTCCTTGCTCAACGGAGACGCCGGCCTGAGGCGCAGAGAGCGAGATTACCTTCCAGGTTCCCAATTCTTTAACGAGCTCCATCGTAAGCGGGATGTTTCCTCCGGAACGCGTGGTGACGGAGCCTTCGAGATGAGCGCGGCCATTGTTCGTCTCGCGACTGGACCACGAGGCGGAAGCGAAATCAGCTAAACCAAGATTTTTTACGGCTTGCTCGAATGATTGAAGTGTCTGTTGCGACTTCAAAGTCGGTGACGCGCTTTCGTACGCGGACGCGATTTTTCCCGAACCGATCAGTCCAAGAAACTGGTCTCCCGCTTTTACGGCGCCGCGCGTCAATCCGAAGGCCAGGAGGATAATGATGACAACCAGCACAAGACCGGCGGTGACTGCGATGAGGCATCCCTTTTTCATATTAATTTTCCTTGGCTTGCGGGTTTCGCCGCCCATCTGTTTCGCGCTTCAGACGACGGAGTAAATCGCAGCGTTGCATGATGTTGGTTCTACGATCTCCTAATTACAAGTTGTGCACTTCAGAGTAACGGTGTGATCACCCATTGCGACCGCACCGCCAACACGGACCGTGACGTTGGTTTTGGTTTCGCCGTGGCGACTAGCGTGCGGAGCGCTCGGTAGCTCGGCCGCCCAGGAAAGCCGCGCTTCAAATTCCTGACGAGCAGCGAAGTTTTCATTTACTGCAATTTGCGCACTTGAGAGCGATAATAAAGTTTCCGGTCGCATGACGGGGCGCGCCCATATTGACGTCCGTCATCGTTTGACCTCTTGCCATGCCTGGACCTATAACTTTAACGTCCAGCGTGGGTGGGTTTTGCCCTGGCGGATAACCGCTGAGACTTAGAATGCCCCCAAGTGTTCCATGTTCTTCACCGGGATATGCTACCGGGAACTGCAATTCAAATTCCTTTCCATCAAATCGGCCTCGTATTCCTGGGCAAGAGATCGTGTGACCCTCAAGATCATACCTCCACCGGTGGGAACTCGAACCCCCACTGCATTTGGGCATCGCAACGAGCTGACCAGAGCCTTTTCCCGTGACACTGCCGTCACTGAGAACAACGAGATCCAAATTGATGTCCCACTCTTCGTCGATACACTGTCCCCCTAGGGGGCCAAAGAATTGGCTCGACTTGGCGTGCAGAGTGCCACTCCACATGTCCCCGGTGGGGAACTCGCCGACCTCGCTGTCTTGGTTGCCGACGCCATCCTCGGCGATGGCAGTCAGGTGCACGATCGGCGGCGGATTGCGCGGCACGGTGTAGGTCGCCTCGAAGGTCCTGCGCTCGCATGGCTGCGGCACGCGGCCGTAATCTTTGCTGTCGACCAGTCCATCGTCGGCGGTGAGCTGAATGCTCTGCACGCCGGTCGGCCAACTCTTATGGCCGTCTTCGTACCTCTCGCTCGCCCTGATCGTGACCTTGATTTTGTCGCCGGCCTTGACCTTCGTGCCCTTCGTCGGTATCGAGGTCACCTTGAGCTTCGGCGCGTCCTTGTCGTCGTCAGGTGTGAACTTATCGTAGCTCACCAGCACCCCATCCACGACGCCAATCACATAATTCACCTTGAACTGACCCGGCTCGAGGCCGAGCGAGGGAAGGGCGAGCTGCAACGCCGCCACGCGCGCTCGAGCCAGCGCTTCGTCGAACACAGAGTCACTGCCGCCTGGGACCACGATTGTGAACTTGGCCCTTGGCGGATAACAATCGCGATGGGCTTTTTTAACCGCATCCTTGAGCTGTTCGGTCGTTTTGAGGTCCGCAATCTCTGGTTCGAACAGACCGGTGAGCGTGACCGGAGCCGGCGTCTGCGCGAACGCCGTGCTGACCGGATCAAAGCCCGCCACCTCGAGCGCCGCGAGCGATATCACGGCGACAGCGATCAGGGGCGGGCGAACGGCCAAGCGGATTGCAATCGCGGCCACGCCTCTCAGCGCCCGCCCAGGAAAGGCGCCCTTCATTGCATTCATGGGATATCGCCAGACATTCGTGCCTTTTTCTCGATTTAGGAAAGCCCGCTCTATTTTTTTATTGTGATCTCAACACGGCGATTTTTTTGACGGCCATCTGGATCATCCGAGCCATCCGGATGCGTGTTTGACGCCACGGGTTTGGCCGCGCCCCAGCCGTGCGTTTGCATGGAGTTCGCAGCCACTCCATGTTTCGCAAACCAATTCTTCACCGACACAGCGCGACGGTCCGACAGCTTCGCGTTGTAACTGTCCGACCCTTTCGAGTCGGTGTAACCTTCGATCAAGACTTGAGCCCTCGGATAGCTACCGATCATCTTTGCCACTTGCGCGAGCGTTGACTCGGCCGCCGGCCGGAGATTTGATTTGTCGAAATCGAAAAGAATCTCACCTTGCAGACTGATCTTAATTTCCGAAGCGGTTTCCTTAATTTCCGCGCCCGCCGCCTTAATTTGCGCGCTGGCTGCCTTCAGATCGACAACCTCACTCTTCAATGCGCTGCTCGTGCCGCCTGTGCTTTCTCCTTTACCGCCGACGTTCTGCGCGCCGCCCTCTAAGCCCAGGGCGGAATATTTCAGGTCAAGCGAACGATAAACAAGATCGAGGGATTTTGGTTGCTCTGCCGACAGCCCGGACGCGACGCAGAGGAAAATCGACAACAGAATTCGCCGGCTGACGCCGAACGGGTTCATACTTGAAAATCCGCCCGGTTTACTGCGCGATCGGGACGTTCTCAAATGGCGGTGCGCCTGGAATATAAACTGAGATCATTGAGACATCCGCAGGCGGCGCTGGGAACTTTGCCCAACCGGCTTTGGTTTCTCCCGCCCCAACTTCAAGATATACCAGATTGCTCGACAACGGCTTGCTCTCCGTATCCTTGATAATGGGATACTTCTTTTTGTTCTTGGCATCGACGTAATACATGTCGGCGACCTGCTGGCCGGCTTCGTTGTCAATCCTGGTCGGCTTATCACGAGTGCTGATGTATTTGAATCGAACCATGATCGTATCGCCCGTTTTTTGGACAGATGTGAGTTCAAGACTAATGCCACTGATGTCGCTATCGACTTTCATCGGCAAGGTGACGGCCGACTGAGCGGCCAGATGGCCGAGCGACGCGACTGCGACGAACACAATGACAGTCAGAGCGGCTACGAGATGCTTTAGTTTGGAAGTAAGTTTTGAGTTCATATGGATTCCATTTCTTTTCGCGATGCACTCGCGACGTGAGCACTTGCCCAACTTCATCGCGGGTTGCCGTGCCTCCGTTGTAAGAACCGCGCTGGGCAACGTCAAGCGCATTCGTGGCCTGTTGCGCCCGCTCGTTTGTTTCTGTTGACTCCGAAAGCTTTCGCGAGTTGACCGACGGAGCGCGCGTTGACATGCTCGCGCGGTGAAACATTTCGCTTTCTTCTTTTGTCTTGCCTGCACTTTCGGTTTTGCCCCGAACGCTTTCGGGGCTGAGACACCACTCCCTTCCACGCCGGGAACAATCTGGCATTACCAGATGACGCAGGAGTTCGGCGAAGGCGTTCACCCCAGCGACAAGTCACTCAAGTTCGACGCCCAGGGGAAGATTCATTTGCCGATCGACATTTACCTGACAGGCAAACAGCGCATCGGCGATGTCGATAACTTCAAATACGACATGTATCGGCAAGGCGCGGTTTCCTTGACCGAGTTTCTTACCGTGGATGAAAGAGGCGTTACCGCCATCGCGCGGTCGGCGGAAAATGGCGAGCCATCGCTCTGCGTGCCGCCACAGAGAATCTTGAATTTCCCGCCGCAGGCGGGAGAGAAATGGAACTACAAGGGGAGCGTCGGCGATACGGAGACCGAGCAGGCATTCGAGATAATTGGGCAGGAAAGTGTGCAGGCGCCGGCGGGAAAGTTTGATGCTTTCCACCTGCGGCTCACCCAAGTGGCGCCGACCCCGCCGAACGTAGTCGAGGACCGCTGGTTTGTGCCGAACGTCGGCTACGTCAAAATCGTTACCACCATGACGCTGGCCAACGGTAACCTTCTCCAGCGCATTACGCTCGAGCTGAGCGACGGTCCGAAGATTGGCGAGAAACCAGCCGCTGCGTCCGCGCCATCAGCTTCACCTTCTGGGAAGAAGTTGCTGCACGCCGCACTCGCGAAAGAATTAACGGCTGAGCCCACCACGAGTTTCACGCCGGATCTGGAGAAAATTTTCTGCCGCTGGCAGGGCGAGGCGCTGAACAAGGGCGACAAAATCCGTTGCGTTTGGATCGCCGAAGATGTCGGCGAAGTCGCGCCGCCCAATTACAAAGTGGATGAAACCAATACAACTGCTGATGGCCCAGAGGCGTTCGGCACATTTACACTCTCGCGTCCCAATAAAGGTTGGCCGCCGGGGAAATATCGCGTCGAGTTGTACGCAGGTGATCAGCTCGCCGATACGCTGAAGTTCACGATCGCGGCGGCGAGATAAAAAATGCCCTTCACATCCGCCTAACGAATGGAACGTGTGCTGGTGGAAACACTGCGGCCGCATCCAAGGCGTTGAGCCGCCTAATCCAGTAGGGCGCGACGGCCGGGCACCAACGACATTGCAGGGCAAGCGCTCGCTTGCCGGACCCTGCCGGGGACGCTGTTAGCGCCCCATTCTTTCGGGAAGCAAGCCGCGTCCCCACAGAATTTTATTGGTGGATCGAGCAGTCCCTTGCTCGATGTTATGTGTGGCGGCGAAGCCGCGTCATTTTAGCATCGCCCGCGGAGCGGTCGATCCACCGGCCGTCGCGATCTTGGCTTATGCGTATTCTTGTTCTTACCGGCGCCGGCGTTTCAGCCGAGAGCGGCATCCCCACTTTTCGCGGGAAAGATGGTTACTGGCGAAACTTGGACCCGATGAAGCTAGCGACGCCGGAAGCTTTCGAGAAAAATCCAGAATTAGTTTGGGAATGGTATCACGAGCGGCGACAACGCATTCGTGACGCTCAACCGAACGCCGCTCATGAGGCGATCGTGAAATTGTCGATCCATGCCTCCGACTTTCTGCTCGTGACGCAGAACGTCGATGATCTTCACCCTCGCGCGGAGTGGGAAGGCAACCGACTTCCGAAAGAAAAGATGGTGCAAATTCACGGCGACATTTTTCTCACTCGCTGTTCGCGGTGCGATTTCACACACCGACAGCAAGAGCACCCGCCTACACTTCACTCCGGCGCGGCAGGCGAGCAGGAGAAAATTCCCAAATGCACCAAATGCGACGCGCTCATGCGGCCCGGGGTGGTTTGGTTCGGCGAAGAGTTAGATCCGGCTAAGATCGACATTGTTGAAAGTTATCTCGCCCGCGGGGCTTGCGATGTCGTGATCGTGGCCGGAACAACCGCCACGTTTGGATACATCGTCGATTGGGCGCTGCGAGCCAGCGGCAAGAATGGTCAACTCATAGAAGTGAATCCCGAGAAAACGTCACTCTCGCAATTTGCGACGCGAGTAGTTCGCGAGCCTGCCGTCATCGCCCTACCGCGCTTGATTGACGAGTTGTAGCCGAGGTTGTTGACCTCGGTTGTCCGGGGAGCACAGCGGCTTCTACAGTTTGTTGTCGATCTTGTCCGCCGGTCGGACGGACTCGTCCGATGGCGAGCGGGTGAGTCGCAGGCAATAAAGGAGCGGAATTGCGCCGACGATTCCGAAGCTGCATTCGATGAGCGTCCAAAAAAATGGAATGCCGCGGATCGGTCCGCTGATCAACGCAACGGCAATAACGCCTGCGCACGCAATCAAACCGACGTGCAAGATCGCCCGGTATCGAACTGAATCGGCAAATGGCAAGATGAAGAACGCGGCAACAACAAAGTGACCGAAGCCAAGCCAGTCGGTTCCGTAACCAAAAAATGGAAATCGCGTGTAGGTATCGTGAATCGCGTAATGAACGACGCTGATGAACAGGCGGACTTTGAAGAAGATCGACGTGGGATTAATTCCCTGGTGAATCCCGAATAATCGGTTCAGCAATGCCGTCTCCAGTTCAAGGGCAAACGCGGTGAGACCACTGACGATCAATCCGAAAATAAAGGAGCCGAGGCTGAGCCGGTAGCGAAAGATCAATTTTCGGTCGGAATTCATGGCGGATTGTAGGGCAACCGCGTTGGTTGCCAAATCGAGACGGGGCAAGCGGCCGCCTTCGCCAAGGCTACGGCGCGCCAAGGGAGCGCACGCCCTACAGGTTTTGTCGATCGTGCAGCTCGCGAAAATAAGCGGCGACGTTCGGTTTAGAGTAAAAATACCAGACCGACGCGGCACCAAACACCGAAGCGTTAATGATGGCACGCCACATGACCGCGTGATGAATCAGGTTCAGCGCGCCAAGGATTGACGCGTAAACAATAATCAAGCTGAACATCGTAATAACGAGGTGACGCGACCAATGTTTTTGCGCAGCGAATCCGAAAGCGATCAGCGCCATCAAAACGCCGATGACCGCAACGAGCGGCGCAGCGATGTACAGCCATTCGCTGCGCGAGACGCGCTCGCCGCCCATAATGTGTGGCCCGATGTCGTAAATCGCCAGCAAGATTGACAGGAACATTCCCGCGGAAGCCAAAGCCCCAAACCATGTCAGGATTCGGACCGCAAACGGTTGTTTTAACTTTGTCACTGCAAGGTAAATGACTGTTAGGCGCTAATTGCGCGCAGATAGCGCTGCGCTGATCGCGCGACTGCGCCTTTCGCGTCCGATAAGACATTTGCCTCCCACCATCCGCCGTAGATTTGATCGAATGAAAGCGGATCGATCACATCAAAAATGCGGTTTATGTGTGCGGGTCCAAGCGGGATAAGATTCGGGTAGCTCCGCATGAAGCTTACGTAACGGCGGTCCTGCGCCACCGTGATGATGTCGCCCGTAAGCAACGCGCCTTTACCATTCTTGGCTACTGGCCAATGCAGGACCGTGCCGCCGTCGAAGTGCCCGCCGCAGTTGATCAGGGTGAGGCTGTCCCACAACGGCTGAGTCGTTCCTTCCCAAAACTCAATACGCGGACTTTTGCGCATGACCCACTGGCGGTCGGCAGAATGCAAGAATATTTGCGCGCCGAAACGTTCGCTCCATTCGACCATCGATGAATAAAAATGCGGATGGGAAATCGCAATGGCGCGGATGCCACCGCGGGCGTTCACTTCGGCGACGGTTTTATCGTCAAGCAATGAAATACAGTCCCAGAGCAAATTTCCACCGGGCGATTGCAAGAGCAATGCGCGCTGGCCGATGGCGAATTCCGGGTCGGTCCCGATGCCGAGAAGTTGCGGCGCTTCCTCTTCGAGCCGGTTGTGATGCTCATCGGCCAGGCGCTGGGGCGTCGTCCAGGCTTGACCCGCATGCCGGACGAATTGCCGTTCGTCTTCGCAAATGGTACAGCGCGCTGGTTGCTCCGCAGTTTCCCCAAACTGCGTTCCGCATTGCACGCAGATAAAATTTTCCATGGCGACTCATGTTTGTAGTGGCGATGTCTGATCATCGCAAACAATCGGTGGATCAGCCGCTCAGCAGGCGATGCTAAGATATTGCGGCTTCGCCGCCTGAATTAACATCGAGATCGCCACAGGACGAGTCCGTCCGTTGGCGGACAAGAGACTGCTCGATCCACCAAGCGAAGCCGCCGCTTTACTCCGACGTCGCGTTACAAATGATGACCCAAAGTATAAGTGCGAATGACATAGCCTTACTCCTTGTGGCGGATTGATCCAGCACCGGTGATGTGTTTCTCGATCGTCGGCGGATTTCCGGAATAATTAACTTTGCCCGCGCCAGTGATTGAGACTTTCAAAGTCTCGCTGACTGAGATGTCTGCGTCCGCTGCGCCGGTTGTTGAAATCTGTGCGGTTTTGGTTTGCAGCGATTTCGCTTTTAGATCGCTGGCGCCGGTCATATCGGCGAGCAGTTCGTCGATGCTTCCATCGAGCGCGACGCGCGCTGCGCCGGTAGATTCGACAGCAAACTTCGCGCCGGAGAGTTGATTAGCGGTCAGTCGGGTCGCACCGGTGAGTTTTGCAGCAGAGCGGGTCGGACTCGAAACGACAATTTTAGAGCCGTGCGTCGGCCGGATGCGATCGCGCGAATGGAGCCGAAGGCGATTGTCGATGTTACGACTCTCGATGTAGGGCAAAAGATTCTCGTCCGTCGTAATGCTGAGTGCAGGCGCTCCGCTGCGCCATTCGATCTCGAATGCGCCCTCCGCTTCGATCTCGGAAAAGGCGGTGACGGTGCGTTGATCGGTGGTGATATGGCCGTTGCCTCGAACGCCGAGCCATTCGCAGCTGGTGACGAGGATGATGAGCGTCGTGAGAACTGAAATCGTAATTCTATTCATGAATGTTTGCGTCTCTCCTGATTCGATGCAGCACATGGCCCTTTCAGATTCAAAAAAAATCTCTGCGTGCCCGAATAATTCACTGTTCCACTTGGAACGCCAAGGCGAACACCGCGGTCTATTTACTTGATCAGCAGCTCGAACGCAGTCGGGAAAATCAGCTTCTCCCACTCGGCATATTCTTTCGCGGAAGGATGCACGTAGTCCCGCCGACTAATGACGTGTCATCGTGCATTTTTTTGCTCTATGGATAAACGTCGGATCCCGGTGCTCTGCCAGGCTATTTTTTAGACACGAGCCCGTTCCTTTCGTGCCTGCCACTGGGATTAATGCCCAGTGACCGTTGCGGCGTTACTTCGAGCCCGTGTGAGGGGTGCGCTAATGCTCCCGCCGGAGTGCGCTTTTACGATTGCCACGTCCGTGGCGTTGATGAGGCCACTGGCGTTCACATCCGTGCGGAAGTTGCTGCTGGTTACAAGCTGGCCAACTTGGCCTTTGGTCTGCGCGACATCGGTGGCGTTGACCACGCCGTTGCCGCTTGTGTCACCGATGAGCATGTTCACGCTCACTGGTGTGTCAGGCAAAACCTGGGAGAACTCGTCGGTCACGCCGCTCAACGTGACTGTGAGCGTTTGCGCGTTGGCGACGCCGGTCAAGTTAACCGTCATAGTGTTACCGGAAAAGGTTGGCACACCCAAGACGCTCCCGATGCCGCCGGTCACGCTGGCGTTGCCGCTCGTCACGTTGTTAGTGAACGTAAACACGAGCGTGTAGTCGCCGTTCGTCCCGCCGGTGCGACATTCGACGCCAGGATTTCCCGAGAGCGGGAGTGGAATGTCGAACGTGCCCGCGACGCCGTGTGTCTTGCGGGAAACGGCTGAGCCGAGCTGAAGCGCCGGGACGATCGCATACGCGTGCGTCGCACCATTGTAGACGCCGGTCCCGGCGATGACGCCGTTGTCGCTGATGCCGAGGGCCGACGACGAGGTGTTCATGGACAAGTCCCATCCTGAGCCGACGGGGATGAGATCCGCGAGGCGGTAGGTTGTCGTGCCGTCGTAGAGGAACGGAATCGAGAATGCCGAGGAATCATTGCCAACCACCAACCCAGCCGAGTTTACTGCCCGTGCGGAGCCTTGGCTTGTGCCTGATGCGAGCGGAATCGCGATGATTCCGCCCGCATCCGACCAGATGAACGGCAAACCCGAGCCTTGATTCAGCATACTCGATCCGACGACGTAGCCGGTGTTGCTCACGCCGAAAGCGAGGGCCCCGTTGAGCCCGGGGAGCGCGCCGACGCTGAAGGCCATGCTGGCGCCAATGTCGTAGACGATCCCGACGTTGACGGCGGCGTTGTTTGGATCAATGCCCTGCCCCACGATCCGGCCTGAATCGTTGATACCGAACGCCGTGAGAAAGTAGCTTCCGTTCGACGTCGTCTGCGTGATGATCAACGCGCTTCCCTCACTGTAGATCACCCCGCGCTGCAGGCTTCCGCCGTTGACTGAGCCGACCGCGACGCCCGAAGTGTTCACGTGGTTCGCGTCGCCCAGCGTTTGGCCGGGAGGAAGAGGAAGCTGCGAAACCACGCCGTTCTGCCAGACGACCGGCAGCCGGGCCGAGCCGAACGACGTAGTCGCGCCGGTGCCCACAACCATGCCGCTGTCGTTGGCGCTGTTGGAAACGCAGAAGCTGCGGCCGGATAAGTTCGGCAGGCCGACGATGCCGCCGCCAAGAGTCCAGGTGAACGCCTGGCTTCCGCCGCTCCGAAACGAGCGGCCGACGGCGATCCCCTCAGTCGATACACCAAAACCCTGCGAGGCGGTGTCGCCGGTTTGAACGACGCCGATGTCGTAAATCTGGTATTGAGGATCGGCGGTGGCCTCTGCCGCAACAACCGCCCATACAAAGAGGGCGGAAATCTTGGTAAGCGCTCGCATGACTATTGTGGCCCGGACCTGTCCTCCCAAATCAAATTCAGCGCCAGCCCCTTCAGGTATCCTTTTGTGAAACTCGTTTCTCACATCAGTCTGGACTTTTATATCCAGAGGAGGCAATCAATTATCTCTTAATTGTTCTTTATGCGCCTCGATTCCAGAGGGACCGCGCTTCCCCTTTTTTTGTCCGTTTATGTCTTGGGTGCGAAACGAGGCGAAGATCGGAATGTTGCATATCGCCCGAGACTACAATCTTGCGCCCAGGGGAGAGACGGGCCGGCCAGCTATTGTTCGCGGCGAACTTCGCTTGCCTTTTTATCTTCTCGCAAACCGAGGAAAACCGGCTGACGCAATTTTCCGTCACGGGTCCACTCGGCGAATTTGATTTGTGCGACGAAAACCGGATTTATCCAGTGCATTTTCCGCATCATCGAAGGCGTGATGCCTTGCACCCATTGGCCTCCTTGTTTTGAGGGCAGGTCGAGAAACGGACAGTCGCCGCGCTCTTCACCGCGAAATTTCTTGTGCAAGATCGACAATGATTTCGCTGTGAATCCCGATCCAACTTTGCCGGCAAACATTAGGTGATTGTTCTTGTAATACCCGACCAGAATCGCCCCGAAATGTTTCCGCGATCCGCCTGGTGGCGTATAACCGCCGATGACGAACTCTTGTTCGTTCACGCACTTGAGTTTGATCCAGGCGCCGCTCCGCCGGCCCGGTTCATAAACGGAATCGCGGCGCTTGCCGATAATTCCCTCCAAGCCGCGGCGTTTAACTTCCGCGAGCAAGGCCTGCGCGTCCCCGCCAATTTCGCCGGAGAAACGAATTGGTTGGCCGGCATCGGCGCAAAGCCGTTCGAGAAATTTTTTCCGTTGCTCCAAGGGCAGCGAGATCAAACTTTTGCCTTCGAGCTGAAGTAAATCAAAAACGTAGAAATAAATGGGCGATTCCTTTCCTTCCATCTCGCGCGCCTGCAGAAGTTGAAAGGACGACCGGCCCTCTTCATCGAGCGCAACCACTTCGCCATCGATCACACATTCGGCCACCAGCGAATTTTTTACGGCAGCGGCAATTTCCGGAAAGCGAGCACCGAGGTCGTTTCCGTTCCGCGACACGAGTGAAACCTTATTGTCGATCTTGACCGCGATGGCGCGGATGCCGTCGAACTTCAGCTCGTAAAGCCAGTCACCGCCGGGCGGCGCCCTTTCCACGAGCCGAGGCTTCATTGGTTCGATGAACCGGGGCTTAGCCCTCGGCAAATCGGCTAGCGCCTCTGGATAATCTGCATTCTGTTTATCACGGGAGGAAGATCGGCGACGCGACGGGCCGTCGCGCCCTGTCTCTTCTTTCTCTTTTTTCTTAAGCGCGGCCTTGATTCGAGATTTTAATGTCGATGTTGCACTCGAATCAGAGGATTCTTGTCGCCCATCGCGGTTCGATTCCCATTCCGCGTCCCGATCTTGCGCGATCTGTTTCATGGTGCGGCCGCTTTTGACCGATTGATCGTCGCGCTTTTTCGAAATCGGCTTTGCGCTCGATCCTGCTTTTAGAATCAGCCATTGATTTTTCCCTCCGCCGCCACGAATTCGAATGAGCGCCCATTCGCCTTTTGCATTCTCGCCATCGAGCACGAGATGCAGTTTGCCCTCGTGCAATGATTTCAGCGGCTGCTCACCGTAAACGTAGTATGTTCCCCGGTCCCAAACCATCACTGTCCCGCCGCCGTAATTTCCCTGCGGAATCAGGCCCTCGAAATTTTCGTATTCGAGGGGGTGATCTTCCACTTCCACAGCGAGATGTTTTTCACCCTGCTTCCAGGGAAGTCCTTTCGGCACCGCCCACGACTTGAGAACACCGTCCATTTGCAGCCGAAAATCGTAATGCAAACGGCTGGCATCATGCTTTTGAATGACGAAACGCGATGCGCCGCGGACCTGTTTTGGTAATGGTTTGCCTCCTTTGGGTTCGGCGGTTTTCGCGAAGTCGCGTTTGCGTTTGTACTGCGTCAATCCCATGAATCTTAATTTTAGCGACAGTCATAGACTGCCGCTACAGGATAAACGAAAATACGACCGCGCGAATTTTACGCTTCCGCCGCGAGTGGCTCGCCCACCAGGTAACGCGTAAAGCGCCGGATAACAATGTTCTCGCCAAGCTCTGCGATTTTCGCACTGAGGAGCTCTTTGATGGTTTGGTCGGGATTTTTTATGAAACCCTGCTCAAGCAAACACACCGTGCTGTAAAACTTGTCGAGTTTCCCATCGACAATTTTATTCACCACATTGGCGGGTTTGCCTTTGACCTGACTCTCATAAATCGCCTTCTCGGCATCGATAATCTCCGCTGGCACTTCTTCCCGGCTCACGTAAAGCGGGTGCGCCGCGGCAATGTGCAGGGTGATGTCTTTTACGAACCCGCGAAAATTTTCATTTTTCGCGACAAAGTCCGTCTCGCAATTCACTTCCACCAGCACGCCCACTTTACCTTGCAAGTGAATGTAAGAAGCCACGATGCCTTCCCTGGTTGCGCGCGAAGCCTTTTTGCTGGCGCTGGTGATGCCTTTCGTCCGCAAAATTGCCTCCGCCTTTCCGAGATCGCCGCCGCTCTCCGCCAGAGCGCGCTTGCAATCCATCATGCCCGCGTTGGTCTTGTCGCGAAGCTGCTTGACAAGTTGTGGGTTAATTTCCATCGGCGATTGAACGTTGGGTGCGATGTGAGCGTTGGACGTTTCTTAAGCAGAAACGCCAGCCATCTCGACTTGCTCGCGAATTCGCGCCTCGCTGCTTGCCGAAACGATAGCATCGACCAGCTTTTGCAGAATCACGCGAATGGCCCGAATCGCATCATCGTTTCCCGCAATTGGATAATCGATCATGTCGGGATCGGCGTTGGTATCGACAATAGCGACAACTGGAATCCCGAGTCGACGCGCCTCATTCACTGCATTTTGCTCGCGGATCGTGTCAATCACGACCATCGCATCGGGTAACTGCGACATCTCGATTATTCCATCGAGATTGCGCCGCAGCTTCGCGGCCTCGCGATTGAGAGCGGCCAATTCCTGTTTGCCCATTTTCTTGTACTCGGGCGATTGCTCGATCTCCTCGATGTACTTCAAGCGTCCAATACTCTTGCGAATGGTCGAGAGATTGGTGAGTGTGCCGCCGAGCCAACGCTGGTTAACATAAAATTGGCCGCAAGCCAGCGCCGCTTCCTTGACCGCCTCTTGCGCCTGCTTCTTGCAGCCCACGAACAAAATCTTGCCGCCGCGCCGCGTGACTTCTTGGAGAAATTCCGTCGCGCGATGCAACTGCTGAACGGTCTCATCGAGGTTGATGATGTAGATCTGATTGCGCTGCTCAAAAATGAATGGCTTCATCTTTGGGTTCCAGCGCTTGGTCTGGTGTCCGAAATGCACGCCTGCCTCCAATAGTTCAGGCACTAATTCTGTTGTATCTGCCATAGAAAAATCGCACCGGCGAAATGCCGCAGCGGGACGGGGAAGATGCTACACGGCTACAGCAAAGGCAAACAGAATGTTAGAAGCAAACGTCCAACCCGCCTTCGTCCGGGACGGGCTACGCCGTGGCGAGCGCTCAACTCCGAAGGCTTTCGCGAGCAGGCTGTTCGACAATCCAACGTCCAACTAAGAGATCGACAATCATAACGCTTCGTACCATTTCATCAGAAGACGAAGAATTTCAAGGCGACGCTTTCCCTCCTTTGTCGACGTAGCGGGCGAGCAACCAGCAAAGGTCGGAAAGGCGGTTGAGATAGCGCAAAATCTCCGGATTGAAATCCTCTTCATCGACAATCAACATCGCGACACGTCGCTCGGCACGCCGGCATGTTGTTCGCGCAAAATCGAGGGCTGCGGAAACGGTTGTGGTCCCGGGGACCACCCAATCCTGCGGATAAAGCGATTTGTCTTTTTCAAGATCGACAATCACCGCTGTGAGTCGATCCACCATGCTCGCGCTCGTGAGGTGAAATCCATCTTTGATGTAACGATCGAGGTCTTCGCGCGCAGTCGCCAGCTCGCCCATCACCAGAATCAAATCCTTTTGCGCCGCGAGAATTTGTTCCGAAACAAACTTTTCGCCACAAATGGATCGCGCGAGACCGAGCGCGGCGTTCAGCTCATCGACGCAACCATAGGCATCCACCCGCGGATCGGCTTTCGACACGCGCCGGCCGTACATGAGCGAGGTTTCACCTTTATCGCCGGTTTTCGTTACGATCGACATCGGCACCAACCGGAGTATCGGAGTGACGGAGTAAAGGAGTAATGGCCTTTCTGGATGCCCATCACTCCGTTACTCCAACTACTCCATTGGATTGGCTTACCCGACCGCCGGTTGCGCTTCTGGTTCTTCCACAACCGCTGCGCCGATTGGTTCGCCCTTTTCCACAAGTTTGATCTCGCGGTGCGCGGGAAATCCCGTCCCCGCTGGGATCAAGTGACCCATGATCACGTTCTCCTTGAATCCGCGCAGACGATCGACCTTGCCAAGCGTGGCCGCTTCAGTGAGCACGCGGGTCGTGTCTTGGAATGATGCGGCTGAAATAAAACTGTCGGTCTCAAGTGAAGCCTTGGTAATGCCGAGGAGCACCGGCGTGGCTTCGGCCGGTTTGCCGCCTAGTTCTACCACGCGCGCGTTCTCCGCTTCAAAGTTGAGCCGATCGACTTGATCGCCCCAGAGCAAAGAAGTATCGCCCGGATCGGTGATTTTCACCTTGCGCAGCATTTGACGCACGATGATCTCGATATGTTTGTCGTTAATTTCCACGCCTTGGAGCCGATAAACTTCCTGCACTTCGTTAACCAAATGTTCCTGCAAATCCTGCGGTCCGCAGACTTCGAGAATTTCGTGCGGTACTACGGGACCTTCGGTCATTTGCTGGCCTTTCTTCACGAAATCGCCCTTGAAAACGATAATGTGCTTGGTCAGCGGAATGAGATGCTCTTCCTCGGAACCAGTTGCCGGATCTTTCAAAATTAAGCGGCGCTTGCCACGGACAGTTCCGCCCATCTCGACGACGCCATCGATCTTCGCGATCTCAGCTGCATCTTTGGGCCGACGAGCTTCGAACAATTCCGCCACGCGCGGCAGGCCGCCGGTGATGTCTTTGGTCTTCGCCACTTTTCGCGGCGTCTTCGCGAGCAGTGCGCCCCCGCGAACCTTTTGGCCTTCTTCGACAATGACGTGCGCGCCAGCAGGGATCGAATAACTGGCCAGTACTTCCTTCTTCTCGGCGACGATCACGATTTGCGGATGCAAATCTTCCTTGTGTTCGATGATCACCGTCCCCATCAGTCCGGTTGCTTCATCGACATCGCGCTTGATCGTGACGCCCGCGATCATGTCGCGGAATTCAACCTTGCCGCTTTTGTCGGTCAGGATCGGCACGTTGTACGGGTCCCATTGCACGAAGGTCTCACCTTTCTTGACTGGCGACTCGTCCTTCTTGGAAATGACCGAGCCGATGACAACATTATAGCGTTCGAGTTCGCGGCCCTCGGCGTTGTGCACACCGATCGAACCGTTCTTGTTCAAAACAATCCAGCTGCCGTCGAGCGCTTGCACGGTGCGGAGATCGTTGAACCGAATCGTGCCATCGTTCTTCGCCTTGATGATCGGCTGCTTGAAGGTTTGGCTGGCCGTGCCCCCAATGTGGAATGTCCGCATGGTCAACTGCGTTCCAGGCTCGCCAATTGATTGCGCAGCAATGATGCCGACCGCTTCGCCAAGCTTGACAAACTGGCCGGTGGCGAGATTGCGCCCATAACAATACGCGCAAACTCCGCGGCCACATTCGCAAGTGAGAACCGAGCGAATCTTGAGCTGCTCCACACCGATGCGCTGCAACTCGGCCGCGATCTTCTCGTCGATGAGCTGATTCGCTTTGACGACCTTTTTCTTTTTCTCTACCGGATCGACCACCGTCTCGCAACTGACGCGTCCAATGATGCGCGTGGCCAAATCGACAACTTCCTCGTCGCCCTCGTAGATCGACCGCACAACGATGCCGTTGACGGTCCCGCAATCTTCTTCGTTGATGATCACATCTTGCGAAGCATCGACGAGCTTACGCGTGAGATAACCGGAGTCCGCAGTTTTGAGCGCGGTGTCAGCGAGACCCTTGCGCGCGCCGTGGGTGGAGATGAAATATTCCAGCACGCTCAAACCTTCGCGGAAATTTGAAGTGATCGGGCGCTCGATGATTTCGCCGCTCGGCTTCGCCATCAAACCACGCATGCCGGCGAGCTGACGCACCTGCTGACGATTGCCGCGCGCTCCCGAGTCCACCATTAAGTGGACGGGGTTAAGTTCCTTGCGGCCCTCGTTATGTTCGAGGGTCCGGAACATCACGCTGGAAATTTCATCGCCTGCATGCGTCCAGATGTCGATGATCTTGTTATACCGCTCGCCGTCCGTGATGATGCCTTTGCGATATTGCTGCTCGACTTGCCGGATTTGTTTGTAAGCATTTTCAAGCTCGGTCTGTTTCTCTTTCGGAATGATCATGTCCGAAATTCCGATCGAGATCCCGGCCTTGGTTGCTTCGGCAAACCCAAGCTCCTTCAATTTGTCTAAGGTCGCGACCGTTTCGGCCGGGCCAGCGATTTGGTAGCAGCGCCAGATGATGTCGCTGAGTTGTTTCTTGCCCGCGGGTTTGTTGAAAAATCCAAGCTGTTTCGGCCAAATCTGATTGAAGATGACCCGGCCTGCCGTTGTTTCGATGATCTTTGCCTCAGCGTTTCCATAAGTCGTCTGCTGGCCGTAATCGGGGTTCTTGATCCTGATGCGATCGTGCGTCCGAATGCTTCCCTCGGCCATGGCAAATTCCACTTCGACGGCATCGGCAAACAATGAAAGACGGCCGTTGCCATCAGTTCCGCCGGCGGCGCGCCGCGGATTTTGCGTCAGGTAATAACAGCCGAGCGTGATGTCTTGGGAGGGCGTCGTAATCGGTTTGCCGCTTGAAGGCGAGAAAATGTTGTTCGGTGCGAGCATGAGCATGCGCGCTTCCATTTGCGCTTCCACTGAGAGCGGCACGTGCACGGCCATCTGGTCGCCATCGAAATCCGCATTGTAAGCGGTGCAGACGAGCGGATGAATTCGAATCGCTTCCCCTTCGATCAATTGCGGCTCAAACGCCTGGATCGACAATCGATGCAGCGTCGGCGCGCGATTGAGCAATACCGGATGACCTTTGGTGACTTCGTCGAGAATATCCCATACTTCCGGCGTCTGGCGCTCGATCATCTTTTTCGCGCTGCGCACGGTGTGCACGTAACCGAGGTCCTTGAGCCGGCGAATAATGAATGGCTCGAAGAGAACCAGCGCCATCTTCTTCGGCAGACCACATTGATGAAGTTTTAGTTCCGGACCGATGACGATGACCGATCGACCTGAATAATCCACGCGCTTGCCTAACAAGTTCTGACGGAAACGTCCCCCCTTGCCCTTGAGCATGTCGCTGAGAGATTTGAGCGGTCGATTGCCCGCGCCGGTCACCGCGCGACCATGCCGGCCATTGTCGAACAACGCATCCACTGCTTCCTGCAACATCCGCTTTTCATTGCGGATGATGACGTCGGGTGTTTTGAGCAGCAGCAAATTCTTGAGACGATTATTGCGGTTGATGACGCGGCGATAGAGATCGTTGAGGTCCGAGGTGGCGAAGCGTCCGCCTTCGAGCGGAACGAGAGGCCGCAAATCCGGCGGGATGACCGGCAACACGTCGAGGACCATCCAATCGGGCCGCGCATGCGAATTTTGGAAGCCTTGGATGAGCTTGAGCCGCTTGGCCAGTTTCTTGCGGATCTGTTTGCTCTTGGTGGCTCCCATCGCTTTCTCAAGCTCTTTGTTGAGCTTGTTGAGATCGATCTCCGAGAGAAGTTTTTTCACAGCTTCCGCGCCCATGCCGGCCACGAAATCGTCGCCGTATTGTTCCTGGGCTTCACGATATTCAACTTCATTGAGGAGCTGCGTCTTCTGCAGCGGCGTCTTGCCCGGATCGATGACGATGTAATCCTCGTAATAGATGACGCGCTCGAGCTGGCGCGCGCTCATGTCGAGCATGAGGCCGAGGCGCGACGGCATGCATTTGTAAAACCAGATGTGCGAAACCGGCACGGCCAGTTCAATATGCCCCATGCGTTCGCGGCGAACCCGGGCGAGCGTCACCTCGACGCCGCAACGATCGCAAATGACGCCCTTATGTTTGATGCGCTTGTATTTTCCGCAGGAGCATTCCCAATCCCGTGTCGGACCAAAAATCCGCTCGCAGAAAAGGCCGCCCTTTTCCGGCTTAAAGGTGCGATAATTAATCGTCTCCGGGTTTTTAACTTCGCCCTTGCTCCAGGACCGCATCGTGTCACTCGACGCGACGCCGATGGCCACTTGCTCAAAACCTACGGGGCGCTCTTCGCCCACTAATTCACGCCAGGAATGTTCGTTCATGATTCTTTAAAATGATGGTTCTAAATTACGCCACGTTGTCGAAGACACTGCTCGGGGCCTGGCCACCGACTTTGACGTCGAGGCCGAGACTCTGCATTTCCTTGATCAGGACGTTGAAAGATTCCGGCGTTCCCGCTTCGAGCGAATTATCGCCTTTGACGATTGACTCATAAATGCGCGTGCGGCCTTGGACGTCGTCCGACTTGACGGTCAGCAATTCCTGCAACGTGTAAGCTGCGCCGTAAGCCTCGAGCGCCCAGACTTCCATCTCGCCGAAACGCTGACCGCCGTACTGCGCTTTCCCGCCCAGCGGTTGCTGCGTGACGAGCGAGTAAGGACCGACAGCGCGCGCGTGAATTTTGTCCGCGACGAGGTGACCAAGCTTCATCATGTAGATGTAGCCCACCACCACTTCCTGATCGAAAGGATCGCCGGTGCGGCCGTCGAACAAGCGCGCTTTACCGTTTTCCTGGACCCAACTGAAGCCCTCATTCTTGCGCGCGTCTTTCAGATATTCCCGGATTTTACTTTCCTTAATGCCATCGAAAACTGGCGTTGCGACCTTGAATCCAAGCGCTTTGGCGGCAACGCCGAGATGGGTCTCCAGAACCTGGCCGACATTCATACGGCTCGGCACGCCCAAGGGATTGAGCACAATCTCCACCGGCGTTCCATCGGCGAGGAACGGCATGTCTTCTTCCGGAACGATGCGCGCGACCACGCCCTTGTTGCCGTGACGGCCGGCCATCTTGTCCCCGACACTCAATTTGCGTTTGCTCGCGATATAAACTTTGACCTGCTTGATGATCCCCGGATCGATGTCATCACCACTCTCCACCCGGTCCATTGAGCGTTCGCGTTCGAGATCGAGCTCGGCGAATTTGTGTTCGTACGAGCTGATGATCTCGCGAATCTTGTTGCGGATCGGGCTCGGGTCGATCTCGATGTGGTCGTAAACGTTGGCCAGCTTGCGCAGCAGCGTCTTGGTGATTTTGCGGTTGGCCGGGATGATGATTTCGCCGGTCACAGCGTTCACCACATCGAGAGGAATTTTTTCGCCCAACAAAATATTCGAGAGCGCGTCAGTCAGTTGTTCGGTCAACTCTTCTTTCTTGCGTTTATGTTCTTCGCTGATCGCTTTTAGTTGCCGCTTCGTTTCCGTCGGCGTGAGCTTTTCTCGCGCAACTTCGCGACGCGACGAAACCTTTACATCCATCACGATGCCGTAGGTGCCGGATGGCACAGTTAAGGATGTGTCTTTTACATCGGCGGCTTTTTCGCCGAAAATCGCGCGGAGCAGGCGTTCTTCCGGCGCAAGTTCGGTCTCGCTCTTGGGCGTGATTTTACCGACAAGAATGTCTCCCGGTTTCACTTCTGCGCCAACGCGCACCACGCCATCGGGTCCGAGATTGCGCAACGCTTCTTCGCTGACATTCGGAATATCGCGCGTGATTTCTTCGGGGCCGAGCTTGGTGTCGCGCGCGCCGATTTCAAACTCATCGATGTGGATGGAGGTGTAGATGTCCTCTTTCACGACCTTCTCCGAGATCATGATCGCGTCCTCGAAGTTGTAGCCGTTCCAGGGCATGAACGCGACGAGCACATTGCGCCCGAGCGCGAGCTCGCCATGATCGGTGTTCGGACCGTCGGCGATGATCTGTCCCTTTTTCACGTGCTGGCCTTTCATCACGATTGGCTTCTGATTCACACACGTGCCGGCATTCGAGCGCATGAATTTTCGCAGTTCGTAAACATGAATGCCTGCTTCGACGTCGGTTTTTAATTTTTTGCGCCCCTCGGCAATGTGACCGTCTTTAGTGACGATAATTTGATCCGCCGTCACCGATGCGACCTTGCCACTCTCAGTCGCGATAACGACAGCGTGCGAATCCCGCGCCACTTTCCCTTCCAGCCCGGTCCCTACCAGTGGCGTCTCGGAAACAATCAGCGGTACGCCTTGGCGCTGCATGTTGGAGCCCATGAGCGCGCGGTTCGCGTCGTCATGCTCGAGGAACGGAATCAGGCCCGCCGCCACTGATACGAGCTGTTTCGGGGACACGTCCATGTAATGCACCTTCGCCGGATCGACTTCGAGAAAGTCGCCCCGATAACGCACGGAAACCTTCTCGCCAGTGAAATGTCCGCGGCCGTCAATTGGCGCATTGGCCTGCGCGACCAGGAAATTCTCTTCGCGATCGCCCGTGAGATAATCAACTTGATCCGTCACGCGGCCTTTCTCGACCTTACGATATGGCGTCTCGATGAAACCGAATTCGTTGATGCGCGCGAAGGTGCTCATCGAGCTAATGAGGCCGATGTTTGGACCTTCCGGCGTCTCGATCGGACAAATGCGGCCGTAGTGTGACGGATGCACGTCGCGCACTTCGAATCCCGCGCGGTCCCGCGACAATCCGCCAGGGCCAAGCGCAGACAAACGACGTTTATGGGTCAACTCCGCCAGCGGATTGGTTTGATCCATGAACTGCGAAAGCTGCGAACGCCCGAAGAAATCGCGAATGACTGCGCTCAGCGCCTTCGGGTTGATCAGTTTCTGCGGGGTCATCCCGTCGACGTTGATGTCGAACAACGTCATGCGTTCTTTGACCAGACGCTCGGTGCGCGCGAGACCGACGCGGCACTGGTTGGCGAGCAATTCACCGACCGTGCGCACGCGACGGCTCCCGAGATGATCGATGTCGTCGAGCGTGCCTTCTCCACGGCGTAGATTGATCAAATACTTGATCGCGGCGATGAAATCTTTGTCCGTCAAAATGCGCTCGCCAAGATCGACGTTGATCCCAAGTTTCTGGTTGATCTTGTAACGACCAACCCGGCCGAGATCATATTTTTTTGGATCGAAAAAGAGGCGCTTGAGCAAAGCGCGGGCATTGGCAACCGTCGGTGGATCACCGGGCCGGAGGCGCCGGTAAATATCTTTGAGCGCTTCCTCCTGATCATGCGCTGGATCTTTCCTGAGCGCCTTTACCACCGTGTCGTCATGCGAGATATCGATGACGTTAACTTCGCGAATCTTGAGGCCCATAATCTGGCGGACCGTTGCCAGAGTGAGCGGCTCGAACGCGCGCGCGACAGTGACTTCACCGTCGCGGACTTCCGCGGTGAGCACTTTGGTGGCGAGCTTTTCTTCGTCGAGCTTCTCGCTCAGCTTGAGATTCTCGATGTTGTAAAAAAGCTTGATGACTTCTTCATCGGAGCCGTAACCCAGTGCGCGCAGAAAAGTCGTCGCGAGAAATTTTCGGCGGCGTTTGCGGCGATCGAGATAAATGTAAAGAAGATCAGCTGTATCAAATTGCACCTCGATCCAGGAGCCGCGGTCCGGGATGATGCGGAAGCTGTAGAGCACTTTCCCGTTCAGGTGGACGCTCGATTCAAAAGCAATGCCCGGAGAACGGTGCAGTTGGCTCACCACCACGCGCTCGGCGCCGTTGATGACGAAGGTGCCTTGTGCCGTCATGAGCGGGATTTCGCCCATGTAAACTTTCTCTTCTTTGGTTCCCTTTTCCTCGCGCAATTGGAACGTGACGTGCAGCGGTGCGCTATAAGTCTGGCCTTCTCGCTGTGCCTCCAGCGCGCTCAGCTTTGGCTCGCCAATTTCATAATGGCTGAAATCGAGGACCGCTTTTTCGTCGTAGCTCTCAATCGGGAAAACCTCCTTGAAAACCGCCTGCAATCCGTAGTTCCTCCGTTTGGAGAACGGGACATCTTTCTGGAGGAAATCGACGTAGGAATTGAGCTGGACTTCGATCAGGTTGGGCGGCTCAATACCTTCTTTGATGGTTCCGAAGTAAATACGTTCCGACATAATCACTAGACCATGGGTTCATCCTCGCACCGGCCCCAATAAATAGCGGCCGTGGCGGGAAAGCGTTCTACGAGGTCAACGGCGAACGAGAGGCGCAAAAATAGCAGCAAAACGGCAGCGTGTCAAATTGACCTCCACCGTTTTGTTGCCAGTTCTTGTTTTGCCGCCGAGTCCGGGTTAAAAATAAGTCTGACTACTTCTAACGAAATATCACATTAAACAAGAACGGCCGCCGTGCAAGTCATTTTTGTGCGACGAGGGCGGCTGAAACGAACCTATTTGATTTCGACTTTCGCGCCTGCCGCTTCGATCTTTTTCTTGATCTCTTCGGCCTCCGCTTTGGTCACGCCTTCCTTGATTGTTTTTGGTGCGCCTTCGACAAGCGCCTTCGCTTCCGCCAATCCGAGTCCAGGCACAGCGGCGCGCACCTCCTTGATGACACCGATCTTGTTTGCGCCCATCTCTTTCAAGATTACCTCGTAAGCGCTCTTTTCTTCGGCCGGGGCCGCTGCCGCGCCACCCGGCGCACCCGCCGCCGCAGGGGCAGCCGCCACCGGAGCTGCTGCGCTGACACCCCACTTCTCTTCCAACTGTTTGACCAACCCGGCAATCTCAAGCACGGAAAGCGCGCTGAGTTGCTCCACCAATTTATCTGTATCTGCCATTTTTTTTCCTCCATTGCCGCGCACGAAAGCTTTCGCGCAATTAAGGCCGATAGCCATCGACCCGGACAGTTTCTTACTGCTCGACGCGCCATCGCAGCGCGTCGAAAATTTTCCTTCTTATGTCGCTGCCGCCGGTTTTCCTTCCTTTTCTGCTCTTGCCTTCAACAGCCTTGCCAATGCGGAACCCGGTTCGTTCAGCAAGCGCACCAGTTTGGTCGCTGGTGACAACAACAATCCGAGCAATTGTGCAAGCAACGCTTCGCGCGTGGGCAAATCCGCCAGTGTTTCGATCTCGCTCCTCGACAGCATCGCTCGATTGACAAAGCCAATCTTGAGCGCCGCGACCTTAAATTCCGTCGCGAATGTTTTCAAAATCTTCGCCACCGGCGCGACATCTTTCTCTCCGGTCACGACCGCCGTCTGGCCGATCAATTTGTCGGCGACGTCCGGATAGCCAGAATCAGCCATCGCGCGCTTGAGGAAATTGTTTTTCACGACGTGCATCTCCGCTCTAGCGGGCGCGAGCCGGTTACGCAACTCACCAAAATCGCCCACCTTCATGTGTTGGTAATCGGCCACGAGAACGAATGGGGAGCGATTCAACTTCTCCGCGAGATCTGAAACGATGCTGGCTTTCTCCGGTCTCATATGGTCAATCTAATCGATATCTTGTATTCAGACGCTCAAATACGGCGTTGGATCAACATGAACTCCCGGCGACATCGTTGCACTAAGTGTAACGCCTTCTAGAAAGTGTCCTTTGGCGCTCGCTGGACGTGCGCGCACCACCGCTTCGATCACCGCGTTTCCATTTTCCACAAGCGCTTTTTCTTCAAATGAGAATTTTCCGACCGGGACCGCGACGTTGCCGTTTTTGTCGAGCTTAAATTCCACGCGGCCAGCTTTGACTTCTTGCACCGCTTTCGCCGTATCGTCGGTCACCGTTCCGGTTTTTGGATTCGGCATCAGGCCGCGTGGGCCAAGCACCTTGCCGAGTTTACGGACTTCCGCCATCGCCGCGGGGGTCGCAATAGCCACGTCGAAATCTTGAAAGCCCTCCTGACATTTCTGAATCATCTCTTTGAATCCGACAAATTCCGCGCCCGCATCGCGAGCGGCTTGCGCCGCTTGCCCTTCTGCAAAAACGAGAACGCGCACCTTCTTACCGCTGCCATGCGGAAGCGGACATGTGCCACGCACCATTTGATCGGATTGCTTTGCATCGACACCGAGCCGGAATGAGACCGTCACGGTTTGGTCAAACTTCGCCGGTGGAAATTTCTTCAACGTCGAAACCGCTTCCGCGAGATTATAAGTCTTTGTGCGGTCCACCTGTTCGGCGGCTGCGCGATAACGTTTACTGCGGTTTTTTTGCATGATTTTATGCAGTTTCAGACACCCGGCCCTTTGCGGGCAAAGTGCGGAGCCCCTGCTTAAAATTTAGGCCGCTTGGTTTCGGCGGCGGGACGTGGAAAGTAACGGCAATTTTTGTCTTGTCAAAACCAACTCAATCCTGGTAAAACCGAAGGGTTATGAAATACCCCACCCGTTATAGTTTATCAATTATTGGGATCGCATTGTTTAGTTGGATCACGCCGGCCTCGGCCCGACCGATGGATTTCAGTGAGGTCTCGCTGCTCGTTCGCGCGCACGAAAGCGAGAGCTCGATCATCCAGGAAGTCTCTCAGCGCAAGCTGATGCATCGTTTGACTCCACCGCAAGAAAGCACGCTGAAATCGCAAGGTGCGAGTGATTCGCTCATTCAATCTCTTCACAACTCGAACTGGGTCGCACCCAAAGAAGAGGTAGCAGCGATCGAAACGCGCGATCGCCAAACTCAGTCTCAACAGCGCGAAGAGGCGCAATTGAACAACTCACGTCAACACGTATTGATATTCGATGTCGCTTTTGGACACCCGATAAATCTGAGCCAATGGGGCGGTTCGGACTACGAAATCGCCTTTTATTCCTATCGAATCGCGGGCGAAGATTACGTCCAACCGGCCCTGATCGATAACGTTCGCACTGGCACAGCCGTCTCCAGAACCATTCCCCTGGTTAGCGAGGGCGAGGCTTTTGCTCAAGATTGGTACCCAACAAACGAAGTGCGGAATTGGAGATTCACTCCTTATAATGCCCGCGGCGACCTGAAAGATAATCGCTTTAACTTCAGCGATTCCGTCGCGATCAGTTCCAATTCATTTGCCCGTCCAATGCAAATCGATTGGGACAATCCCGTATTCATCGACGGTCAGCCCTACAGCTTTTATCCAGTGTACGGCGGAGGCGGCGTATCGCTCTACTACATTGGCAAAGCGACCAGTCAAAGTGCGAAGGTCGCTGTGGTGTCGTCTCGCGGCTTATAGAAGGGTCGTCGCGTCGGGACGGCTGCTCAGTCCACCGGCATGGAGATGTCCGGAGGATCGGATGATACGGCAGCGCTCTGAGGCGCTCGCGGCCCGTTTCGAATGATCTTCCCTTCCTTCATCACAAACGAAACGCGTTCGGTCGCGGTGATATCAGCCGTCGGATCGCCCGGCATTGCGATAATATCGGCCAGTTTCCCTTTTTCGAGCGTGCCCGCTTTTTGCGCGACACCGAGGAGTTCCGCATCGTTTGATGTCGCGGTTCTCAGCGCGTCAATCGGCGTCATGCCGAGTCCGGTCATGAGCGCAAACTCCTTTGCGTTTTGTCCGTGCGGAAATACGGCCGCGTCGGTGCCAAAGGAAATCTTGATGCCCATCTTCAGAGCATTGCGAAACATTTCCGAGCGCGCGTTGTACGCCGCGCGCGCTTTCAGCTGTAATGCTGGCGGGTAATTGTCGATTTTGCTCATGATCCACTCCGACGCCATCAACGTCGGCGTGAGAAATGTTCCCTTGTTTTTCATCAACGTGAGGGTTTCCGGCTTCATGAACGACCCGTGCTCGATCGAATCGACGCCAGCCTCGATCGCTTCCCGCGCTGCTTGATCGCCATGGCAATGCACCGCGACCTTTTTCCGCAAACGATGGGACTCATCGACCAGTGCCGCCATTTCCGCCGGCGTGAGTTGCGGCGTGTCTACTTCATCCGCCAGCGAAAGAACGCCACCTGAAACCGCCGCTTTGATTACGTCCGCGCCATTTTTTACCTCGAAGCGCACCGCTTTGCGAACGTCTTCCGGACTATCGACGATCCCATCCGTGTAATCCGCCTCGCGCCCGAAAACTAAATCCCGATATCCGCTCGTGGGATCAAAATGACCGCCAGTCGCGCCAATTCCCTTGGCTGCTACCAGCATCCGCGGGCCGACGACGATTCCTTTATTGATCGCGTTACGCAGCGCAACATCGACAAACTCGCGACTACCAACATAGCGACTTCCGACATCGCGAACCGTGGTGAATCCAGCTTCGACAGTGGCGCGGGCAAAGACGGTAGCCCGGATCGCCATTTCCGAGACGTTCGTCGTTAATTCTGCCAGACGGCGCTCATTGAAATTTCCGGTGTAATCGAGCGTTAGATGCGTATGCGCGTCCATGAATCCCGGCGACAGCGTCGCGTCGCCGAGATCGATCACCTGTGCGCCATTCGGAATCGTGAGGTTGCTGCCAACATCGACAATTTTGTCGCCTTGGACGATGATGACTCCGTGTTGCACGAGGGTTTTCGATTTCCCGTCGAACATGCGTTCGGCTTTGAGCGCGATCATTTCATCGGCCGCGTAAGCCGTGACTCCGAAACATAAGAAAACTACAACAACGCGAGATGTGATTCTCATCGTGCCGGTTTAGAAGCAATCCGCCAGGCTGGCAAGAACGGAATGCCCAATGTCAGTGGGCCTGTTCTTAAAGCGACCCGAAATACTCGCTATGGGTTCCGCAATTTAGCCGCACTTTCCGCAAGCCCCTGTTGCGCCAAGGCGAGGCCCGGATTGAGCGCGAGCGCCTGCCTGAAGGCGGCAATGGCACGCTCATGCTGATTGAATAACGCGAGATATCGTCCGCGATTGATAAGCATGCTTGTATAAGCTGGGAACACCTTGAGGTTTACTACGTCATCTTTCTCAAACCTCAGCGTCCCGTCAGCTAGACCGCGGGTCTTCAGGCGCAGGTCAGGCAAATCGTGAAAGCTGTGGTCGCTCGTGAGGTTGAAGACCAGTCCTTGTGGCACAAGTTGATAATTTTGAGTGAGCCATCTGGTCACCTCGCCATTAACTGAGTCAGCGAATAGCAAGTCTTGGGTAATGTAAACTGGCGCAACCCTGTTCTCGTTGGTCACAATTGACCGGATCATCTCTTCAAATGCTGCGGTGATCCTTTGAGTCAACGCCTCGCTCCTGGCAACAGCTTCGGGGTCACGGTCCCATTCTTTTAGATCTTCAACAAACGGGTCAATCTTCTCGCGCGACCGTTCGAGCAAACCAGGATAAGCGTGCCTCAGATAATCGAAATACCACGAACGGCGCAGGAGATTAATGTCCACAACTTTTACGTCGCGCCGGCGCTGTTCTATCTCCTGCGCATAAAACATCGGGGACGCGACCTGCCAGTCTTGCGTAAGTAAGAGACCGTTAGGTTCTATCGCGCCAAGGAGATTTTCGACGTAATCGTGGGCGATAAAGTCATGCCGCCGATCATTGAAAGGCCAATTGCCAATAAAGGCTATTGCCGGCGCGAAGAGGACGATAACCGCAACCACTGCATACTGTTTCCCAAGCGGCATTGTTCTGGAGAAGGCGAGTTGGATCAACCAACGGATGCCGAACCCGGTAGCAATCGCGATCGAAATAAACGTTGGCAGATAGTAGGCATCCTTGTCCTCCGCAATTTCGTAGCTGAGAGCGTAAGCCAAATCGGCAATGATGATAAACAGTAGAAGCCAGAAAGTTGTGCGGTCCTGTCTGAAAGCGTTGGCGAAACCCGCGAAAGCCAGGACGAGCGGCAATGGCAGCCAGGTTAAGCCGAATTCACGCAAGGCCATTCTGCAGAATTCAACAAACTGCTCTCCCATTAAGTTTGGCGTAAAGGAGAGGAACACCCGATACTGACGGCCGGTGACGTGCCACCATATTTCTTGCAGCGAACGGGGATTGCCCCAGTTGATGACAGGCCCGCGCGCGGCTGCGAGTGGCAAGTAGGTATATATTGCGACCAGAGCGCCAACCGAAATCAGAGCGGCATATATCAGCCGTCTACCCATGAAGAACTTCAGTCCCTCCGTCTTATAAACGATAACGCCCAGAGCCGGAAGTATCAGCCCCACTGTGACGTGATGCACTCCGAGCGCGAGCCCAAATACGGCCGCAGCGGCATAAAGAAAAGCGTCGTGAATCGTGATCTGCCTATGGCGGATGATTTCGCCAGCATCCACCGCCATGCCGATACCACTTCTGTCTGCGATGATGCGTCGCCGCCACCGAAGCATCAGAAAGAAGATAACGAGGATGAGCAGCGCGTTGAGAGCATAAACCTCGGTGATGGTGCCATAAAACCAAAGCGTGCGAGAGAATGCCATGACCAAGCCCGCGCCCAACGGAGGGGCAAACACCAAAAGGCGGCTGATGCCTGAATCCTCAGCCTTTTTACTCTGCCGCGCGCCCCTCTTCCTGCGCTTCGATGGGGCAAAATATGAAGCCGTAATCATTAAGTCTGCCACAACAAGAGTGAGCATTGCGGAAGCGAGCGCGGCAAAAAGGGCAGAAGAAAAATTGATCCGCACCGCAACGTTTCCCAAGGGCACGAGTGATGCGAGATGGGCGAGGATGACCCACAGGGGAACGCCCGGTGGATGTGCGACTCCCAAGCCATGAGCGACCACAATCAGCTCTCCGCTGTCGGTCAAAGTAACCGTCGGTGCGAGCGTCGAGCTATAAAGAAACAGGGCCGCAAGAAATACTATGCCGGCGCAGAGCAATTCTGCCCGGGACCAACGAATCGCCCCAGTATTCATCTACCGGTCCGACTTTAGCGCGGGCCGGCGAAAGATCGACGTGAAGATTTCGCAAAGCCGCATTTGATTTGGCAACGCGTTGAGGACAACGCGTTGCACTTTCGCATTTGCAAAAGGTGGATGGACCCTGAACGCTTTTGGGGACGATTCTAAAAACAATCGACGAAGGCGCAAGATGATGTTGCGGGAGCGTCGCGCACTAAGGCTCTAAAGTGCAACAGGGCGGATCGAGGTGTTTTTCAACAGTCCAGTAGCCAACAAATCCTTCAGCAGCAGTCCGTATTCCGCCACTCCGCAACCTTTCCGCGTGTCGGAGCAGCACCCTAACGTAGCTGCCCACAAATCGCCCTGGCTCAGCGAAACTTTCTTGTGGCACTCAACGTTCGTGGTTCAATCCTGTAATGAACTCGGCTCGGCCTCTCGTCATCCTGCTGTTTGCGTTGAATTTCCTTGAGGCGCAAACGCCACCACCCGCGGCCTCTCCTTCTCCCAAGGAATCTCCGCCTGCTTCCGCTAATTACAATTTGCGTTGGGGCGTGAAAATCCCGATGCGCGACAAGGTTGAACTGAACGCGACACTTTATTTGCCGAAAACAAAGGATGGAACAGCCTCACGAACACCGGTCATTTTCACTCTGACGCCTTATATCTCCGACACGTATCACGCCCGCGCCGCATACTTCGCAGCGCACGGTTACGCGTTTGCACTTGTCGATGTTCGCGGTCGCGGCAATTCCGGCGGCGAGTTCGAACCGTTCGCAAATGAGCCGCGCGATGGGCGCGATGTGGTGGAGTGGTTGGCGCAGCAGCCGTTTTGCGATGGGAAAGTGGCGATGTGGGGCGGTTCTTACGCTGGGTTCGATCAATGGGCGACCGCGAAAGAACTTCCCCCACATCTCGCCACCATCGTACCGGCAGCGGCGGCACATCCGCCGCTTGATTATCCCTCTCTCGATAACGTCGGCGAAACCTACGACGTGCAATGGTTCACGCTCACGAGTGGCCACGCCGGTCAGCAGAATCTTTTCGCCGATCAAAAATTCTGGAGCACGAAATTCCTTGACGCCTACAAGAAACACATCGCCTTCAAAATGCTCGACTCATTCGTTGGAAATCCTTCCGCGAATTTTCAGCGCATTCTCAAGCATCCGACTGCTGATGCGTATTACGACGCGATGGTTCCGACGCGCGAGCAGTTTCAAAAGATCACGCTGCCAATCCTGACAATCACCGGTCAATACGACGGCGATGAATTGGGCGCGCTGACATTTTATCGCGATCACCTTGCAAACGCTTTGCCCGAAGCGCGCGCCAAACATTTTCTCATCATCGGCCCCTGGGACCACGCCGGCACGCGCACGCCGACCGATGAAGTCGGCGGCGTGAAATTTGGGCCGGCGGCGATCGTCGATCTTAACGATCTGCATCGGCAATGGTACGATTGGACGATGAAGAACGGCGCGAAGCCGGAGTTTTTGAAAAATCAGGTTGCATATTATTTGCTAGCGCCCGGCAACAGCGGCACAAACAGCGAGTGGAAATATGCCGATAGCCTCGAATCCTTTACCGCGAATCCAAAAACGCTGTATCTCGATTCCAAGAACGGTGACGCCAACGGTGTGTTCCGTTCCGGTGCTTTGACGGAGAAACAGCCTAACGAAGGCGCCGACCAATTCGTTAATGATCCGCTCGACACGCGGCGAGGCGAAAATGTCGAAGGAGTCGAGCCGAATGAGAAAACTGCAGGCATCGATCAACGTTTCGCCCTCTGCATCGGCAACGACGGCCTCGTTTATCACACAGAGCCTTTGCCTAACGAAACGCCGCTCATCGGTTGCCCCAAACTTACCGTTTGGGTCTCGATCGATACACCCGACACCGATTTACAGGCGGATCTTTACGAAATTCAACCCGACGGAACGAGCATCGCGCTTTGGAGCGACATTCGCCGGCTGCGCTACCGCGAATCGCTGCGCGAGGCAAAATTGCTCAAGCCCGGCGAAATTGTGAAATGCGAATTCGCTCCCGGTCTTTTTGTCGCGCGTCGGCTCATAAAAGGGAGCCGGTTGCGTCTCGTTGTTTATTCGCCGAACTCGATCTTCTGGCAAAAGAATTACAACTCGGGCGGCGTGGTCGCCGACGAGACGGCGAAAGATGCACGCGTCGCGCACGTGAAAATTTACCACGACGCAGAGCACGCGAGCGCGATCCAGCTTCCCCTCGGCGGGCCGGCTACTTCGCAACAATAGCCGATGCCTAAAAAAATTCGCGTCGGAATATTGTTCGGTGGCAGATCTGCCGAGCATGAAATCTCTCTGCAGTCAGCAAAAAATATCATCGACGCTATCGACACGAATAAATACGAGCTCGTGCTGATCGGCATTGATAAGAAAGGACGATGGCATCTCAACGAAGAATCTCGATTTCTTCTTCCGACAAGCGGATCGGAATTGCCCGAGCTACCGGAAAGCGGTGAGAACCTGGCGCTAATTCCTGGCAGGCAAGGAGAGCAGCTTGTGGCGCTATCCGGGCAGCAAACACTCGGCTCTTTGGACGTGATCTTCCCGGTCCTTCACGGTCCGTTCGGCGAAGATGGCACCGTCCAAGGACTGCTCAAGCTTGGCAATATTCCATTCGTCGGGGCTGGTGTTCTCGGCTCAGCAGTCGCGATGGATAAAGATGTGACGAAGCGACTTCTCCGAGATGCCGGAATTCCCGTCGCCAGATTTATCTCAATCGACAGATGTTCTTCGGACAAAATTGATTTCGATTACGCGCGAGGCCAGCTTGGTTTGCCGCTCTTTATCAAGCCCGCAAATCTCGGCTCGTCAGTCGGCATTCATAGGATCCGAGACCGCGAGGGATTCGACCTGGCCATTCGCGATGCATTCAATTACGACAACAAGATATTGATCGAAGAGGCTATTAACGGACGCGAAATAGAGTGCTCAGTGCTCGGCAATGACAACCCTGTAGCCTCGGTTCCGGGTGAAATCCTGCCTCGCCACGAATTTTATTCGTACGAAGCCAAATATCTCGATGAGAACGGCGCAGTCCTGGAGATACCGGCAAAGGTCCCGCAGGAGATTTCGGAGCGCATCCGCCAGACTGCCATCAAAACATTTCGTGTGCTTTGCTGCGAAGGGATGGCGCGCGTCGATTTCTTTTTGCGAAACGACGAAGAAATTATCGTGAATGAAATCAACACTATCCCGGGATTCACGCGAATCAGCATGTATCCAAAGCTATGGGAAGCGAGCGGCCTGCCCTACGGCGAATTGATCGACAAATTGATCGCACTTGCGATGGAAAAGTTCGAACGAGAAAAGGGATTGAAGACCGATCGAGCATGAACGCCTCTCGGGCTGCCATATTTTTCGTCTTGCTCATTTCATTGAGTCTCGCCTCCACACAGGCGCAACCGCGGAACTCCGGCACGGAAGCTCTGGATAAACTTGCCGACGATTTCTGGACGTGGCGCGCAAAGTATGCGCCGTTCACCGGTGACGATGTAAATCGAATCGAGCGGCCTGGCGGAACGCGTGATTGGTCGCGCGTCAGCATCGACAAGCGGCGAAAAGATCTCGCAGAGTTTGAGGCGCGGTGGAAGAAGATCGACATCGACGGTTGGTCGATTCCAAAACAGGTCGATTACAAACTGATCGGGTCAGCGCTATCGCGGGTCCACTGGGAACTCGACATCAATCCGCGCTGGAAACGGGATCCGAATTTCTACATCGAGCAAACACTTACGGCACTCGTCGAAGCACTGACTGTTCCCGCGCCGTATGACGAAGCGCGCAGCAAAGAAATTCTCACCCGCGTCGAGAATATTCCGTCGGTCTTGCAACAAGGCGAAGCGAATCTTGATAAACCGCCAGCGCCGTTTGCCACCGTCGCGGCCCAAAACCTCGACGGAATTCGCGAACGTTTGCGCAAGATGGCAAGCGCGCTCACAGGATCGACCACGCTCAAAGAACAAGAACTGAGTAGTGCAGTCGAGCGCGCGGCAGATGCGCTCGAGAAATTTCGGGAGCGATTGCAGCACAAACTCTCGACGCTGCCGCGGCAAACTGCACTCGGTCGCGACGCTTATGTTTTCTTTCTTAAGAACGTCGCGCTCATGCCGTATTCGCCGGAAGAACTTCTCGCCATGGGCCAGCAGGAATGGAACCGCGCCGTTGCGCTCGAGGCTTACGAAAAGGAACGAAATCGCAACGTCCCGCCACTCAAGCTGGCATCGAACATCAACAATTGGATCAAGGACGCAGCGACAAAGGAATTGGCTATCCGCGAATTCCTCGATAAGCACGGCATCCTAAGCGTTCCCGATTGGATCCAACATTACACGCTCCGACCGACGCCGGAATATCTGCGAGCGCTTGGCTTCACCGAGAATGACGACTTCACTTCGCCCTCGCGTTTGAAAGAAAATTGTATCCGCTATGTGCCTGAGCCATCAGACAATCTCGGCTATTTCTGGCGGGCGACTGCGCAAGATCCGCGGCCGATCACCGTTCACGAAGGAATTCCCGGTCACTATTTTCAACTCTGCCTTTCGTGGAAACATGAAGACCCGATTCGCCGACATTACTACGACTCGGGCGCGAACGAAGGGATCGGCTTCTACGCGGAGGAGATGATGTTGCAGGCGGGTTTGTTCGACGACAGCCCGCACACGCGCGAGATCATTTACAATTTCATGCGGCTCCGCGCGCTGCGTGTGGAAGTAGACGTGAAACTCGCGCTCGGCGAGTTCACGCTCGAGCAAACCGCGAAATACTTGGAGCAGAAAGTTCCGATGGATTCAGCAACGGCACGCCAGGAAGCAATCGCTTTCTCCACCGGCCCGGGCCAAGCCATCACTTATCAGATCGGCAAACTCCAGATCACAAAGTTTCTCGCCGAAGCGCGCATGCAACAGGGCGAAAAATTCAACCTCCGCGCCTTTCACGATTTCGTCTGGAAAAACGGCAACGTCCCGATCGCGTTGCAGCGCTGGGAATACTTGGGCGATAAGGATGAGCCATAGGGACTTTTGTTCAAAAGCACCGATTTTTGCCGTCCAGCTAAGAAAATCCACACCGACTTAATCGACGATTTCGAGGCCCATTTGGCGGGCGGTGCCGGCGATGATGCGGAACGCGGCTTCGTCGTTACGCGCGTTCAGGTCTTTCGCTTTTGTTTTCACGATGTCCATCACCTGCTTGCGCGTAACCTTTCCGACTTTCTCTTTGTTCGGCTCTTTTGATCCGGCGGCGATGTTTGCCGCCTTTTTCAATAGGACAGCGGCAGGCGGACTTTTGGTGATGAAGGTGAACGACTTGTCTTTGAAGACGGTGATAACGACCGGTAAGATGTCGCCGGCTTGTTTCTGCGTGGCGGCGTTAAATTCTTTGCAGAACGCCATAATGTTCACCCCGCGCGGTCCGAGCGCGGTACCGACAGGCGGCGCCGGGTTCGCTTGTCCGGCGGGTATCTGCAATTTGATCTGGGCTACGATTTCTTTGGCCATTGTATTTCGTTAAAGCGTTGAATCGTTAAAGAGTTAAAGCGAAAAACTACCCGCGCTCGACTTGCCAGTACTCGAGTTCGACGGGCGTGGCGCGGCCGAAGATAGTAACGGAAACGCGGAGTTTCCCGCGCTCGGGATCGATTTCTTCAACGATGCCGTTTTGATTTTGGAATGGGCCATCGGCGACCTTTACCGTTTCGCCAACTTCGAAGCTGACTTTCGGTTTTACCTTTTCTTCGCGCTCTTTCATTTGCGCGAGCATGCTCTCGACTTCCGACGGTCGCATCGGGATCGGTTTGTCTTTCGTGCCGGCAAAACCGATCACGCCGGGCGTGTCGCGGATGAAATACCAAGTGCGGCCGACAAGCTGATTGTTCTCATCGAGCAAATGCATATTCACGATCAAGTAGCCGGGAAAAAATTTGCGCGTGGTTTCGCTTTTCTTGCCCTTTTTTATTTCCGAGACGCGCTCGGTTGGGACGAGCACTTCGTAAATCAAATCGCCCATCTCCTCGGTCTTGACGCGCTTCTCGATGTTCTCGCGCACTTTGTTTTCCTGACCGGAAAGGACGTGTACGACGAACCATTGATCTTTGCCTGCGAGTGCCTGTGCCATAATCAATGCAACCGGGTGAAGAAATGGACCACGTTCACAAGGACAAAATCGAAAAGGGCGACGTACCCGCCGAGCAATAACATCGCGATGATGACGACCAGAGTCGAGTCAGTCAGCTCTTTGTAGCGGCGGATGCCTTTCTCCTTTGTGTCCCACGGCCAGGAACACTTTTGCAACTCGACCTTCACTTCGTTGAAGAAGTTTTTGGTTTTCGTGATCATTAGGAGCGTTGAAGGGATAAAGCGTTGAAACGTTGAAGCGGTCCTCGATCCCGAGCCCGCTGCATTTTCGCTTTGTGCCGTTTCAACCCTTTAACCATTTTAACGCTTTAACGTGGCCTTCGGCCAACACGCCAGGAGGGACTCGAACCCCCAACCGACGGTTTTGGAGACCGCTACTCTACCAATTGAGCTACTGGCGTCTTTCGTCGGTAAGTTAGTCCAGAATTTCGCTGACGCGACCGGCGCCGACCGTTTTTCCGCCTTCACGAATGGCGAAGCGAATTGTCTTTTCCATGGCGATGGGCGTGCCCAGATCCACTTCGATGGCGATGTTGTCGCCGGGCATGACCATTTCCACGCCTTCGGGCAGCTTGACCGCTCCGGTCACATCCGTGGTCCGGAAATAAAATTGCGGCCGGTAATTGGTAAAGAATGGAGTATGGCGGCCACCTTCCTCCTTACTCAGCACATAGACTTCCGCCTTGAACCTCTTGTGCGGCGTAATCGATCCCGGCTTGGCGATGACCTGGCCGCGTTCCACTTCTTCCTTTTTCAATCCGCGCAGCAGAACACCGACGTTATCGCCCGCGCGCGCTTCATCGAGAAGTTTACGGAACATCTCGATGTCGGTCGCGGTGGTCTTGGAGGTCGGCTTAATGCCGACGAGCTCCACTTCCTCCATCTTCTTGAGCACGCCGCGCTCGACACGACCGGTGGCGACCGTGCCGCGGCCTTCAATGTTGAACACGTCCTCGATCGGCATGAGAAATGGCTGATCGATCGGCCGCTCGGGGACCGGAATGTAATCGTCGATCGCCGCCACCAGCGCGAGCACCTGCTTTTCTGCTTCAGCATCGCCTTCCAGCGCCTTAAGAGCACTCCCCTTCACGATCGGGATTTTGTCTCCCGGAAATTCGTACTGGGTGAGGAGATCACGCACTTCCATTTCGACAAGATCGAGAAGCTCGGGGTCGTCGACCATATCAACCTTGTTCAGAAACACGACCACAGAAGGCACACCGACCTGGCGCGCGAGCAGAATGTGCTCACGTGTCTGCGGCATAGGACCGTCCGCTGCGCTCACGACCAGGATCGCGCCGTCCATTTGCGCTGCGCCGGTGATCATGTTCTTGACGTAGTCGGCGTGACCGGGGCAATCGACGTGCGCGTAGTGGCGCTTGTCGCTTTGATATTCCACGTGTGCGGTATTGATCGTAATGCCGCGCTCTTTTTCCTCGGGCGCGTTGTCGATGGAATCGTAGGCGCGCACTTCGGCCATGCCTTTTTTGGCGAGCACGCTAGTGATGGCGGCGGTGAGGGTGGTTTTGCCGTGGTCTACGTGACCGATCGTGCCGACGTTCACGTGCGGCTTGTCGCGTTTAAATGCTTCCTTAGCCATTTCAATTCTCCTGGTTAATTAAACTAAACTACATCTTTTCATCTAACTGTCGCTGCCGGTCGCGAGCTCACTCTGGAGCCCATGACCGGGATTGAACCGGTGACCTCGTCCTTACCAAGGACGTGCTCTACCAACTGAGCTACATGGGCGGCTCTTCGTCATCTCGATGCTCGCCGCGTCTCCGGGGCGGAGCCGAGCGACGAACCGGTTTCACTTCCACTAGAGAGCTAAAAGTCCCAGAGCCGCGTCAAACTTTGCAATTTGAACGACCATGGGACCACCTCGTTCCAGCAAAAAGCGTCCGCAAGCTAACAGCGCGCTCGTGGGTGTCAAAGAAATTTCTTCTCCGCCGATTATCGAATTCGTCCGCTGCTGGGTTCAACTTCGCTTTTCCCTCGGGTGACCAGGCGCGCCACGACCGCGATGATAGCCAGCACTGCAATCGCAATCCCGATATTGAGCGGAGTGATCAAGCCCGGGGCTTCCTTGGGTGTCGGCGTCGCGGTGGGCGGCGGGGCATTCCTCGCAGCCAGCATGCCCTGGGCATATTGCAACCGCTGCACTGTGTCGTAGTCGTCCGGCTTTAATTTTAGCGCGGCTTCGTAATCAGCGATCGCCTTCTCGTACTGAGTCATCGATACATAGGTCGCCCCGCGCTTAACCATGGCCTCAGCGTCCGCCGGGTTCTTCTCAATCATCGCCGCGTAGTCGCTGACTGCCGCGTCATAATTTTTCAAATTCCGGTTCGCCCAGGCACGTCGATCGTAACTTTGCGGATCGTTCGGATTCTTTTCGATCGCGGTGGTAAAATCCGCGACCGCCCTATCCCACTGAGTCAGACCGATCTCAGCGAAACCGCGGAATTTGTAAGAAAGGGCTTCATCGGGCTTCAATTGGACCGCTTTATCGAGATCGGCCAGCGCAGCATCGAATTGGCTTTGCATCACCTCGGTCTCCCCGCGCTCCATGTAGCCGATGTAGTCTTTTGGCGCGATCTCAATAGCTTTGGAAAAATCGCTGGTCGCCTCGGGAAGTCTGGCGCTCGCGCGATAAGCGGTGCCACGATTGTTGTAACCGCCAGGATCTTTCGGATTGGCTTGAATGGCTTTCGTGAATTCAGCGATGGCCGCGTCGTACTGCTTTTGTTCCGCCAGCTCGATCCCGCGCTTGTTATGTCCGCCCGCATCGCCGGCCGGCGCCCGCTTTGCCGAAGTACTTTCTGTTTGCGCAATCCATAAAAATGCCGCCATCGCCAGGGTGATTGTTTGCTTATTCAAGGTATTCATTTTTCCTCCGAAACTACTTTTTGAGCGATTAATCGTTTATAAGCGAGGAAATTCACGCGCCAAAATCAGCCACCAAACGATGAAGCAATCGCCGGAAATTGAAATGATCGATCCAGGCAGCCGCACCAATCTTTCGAAAGGCTACGCCGCGGTCTTCGCCACGGTCGCCATCTGGTCGATGCCGTCGCTCTTTCAATATTACTTGAATCGCTACTACGACCCTTGGGCACAGAATTTTTATCGCTATTCCGTCGCCTGCATCGCCATTGCCCCACTTCTCTTTTATCGGCTTGGCCGTGGCGGCCCGCGTCTTAATTGGCGCGCTCTGATGTTATGCCTCGTTCCATGCTTCCCGAACGTCGTCCACCAAATCACGCAGGTGATGGCCCTTTTCTACATGGGCCCCGGTGTTTACGCGATTTTCACCCGCTCATCGGTCATCTTCACCGCACTGCTCGCGCTCGCCTTTTTTCCGGAGGAACGCTACGTGATCCGTCAATGGCAATTTCAAGCTGGCACAGTTCTCGGCTTGATCGGCGCGTTCGGTGTGATTTGGTTCCAATCGAGCGGACAAGATCGACATATTGCATTGCCCGGCTTGATTATTGCCTTCACCGCCACATTTTGCTGGGCGCTGTACGGCGTCTTGGTCAAACGTCCTTCCGCGCAGCTCGGCTCGATTCGCAGTTTTGGTTTAATCAGCTTCGTAACCTCGATACTCCTCCTGCCCTTAACATTCGCTTTTGGAAAGATCGACACTCCGCTTCACGCGGGTGTGCACGTTAACGTCGTCCTCATCATTTCCGCCGTCAGCTGCATTACGCTCGCCCACGTTTTGTATTACGTCGCGATTCGCGAAATCGGCGTCGCGCTCGCGCAAACGCTGCAACTCCTTTGCCCCGCCGGCGCGCTGGCACTTTCCGCCTGGATTTTTCACGAACGCCTCACCCACGCCCAACTCTGGAGCGCCGCCATTCTGCTCCTCGGCGCCTTCCTCGCCATGCAAACGAAACCGACGGTCGCCGTTGAGTCCGCAGAAAATCTCTAGCACAGCGCAGCAATCAAATTTTACACTGCCCAGCGGAATGAACCTGAAAGCGTATCTCAAGTCGCGGCAAGAAAAGATCGAGCGTGCACTCGATCGGCATCTGCCGAAAGAGAGCACGAAACCGGCGACTATTCACAAGGCCATGCGCTACAGCTTGTTCGCTGGCGGAAAACGGTTGCGGCCGATTCTTTGTCTTGCCGCCGCCGAAACCTGCGGCGGAAAGATCGACAATGCGCTTCCGCTCGCTTGTGCACTCGAATGCATCCACACCTACTCGCTCGTGCACGACGATTTGCCGAGCATGGATAACGACGATTTCCGCCGCGGCCGTCTCACCTGCCACAAGGTTTTCGGCGACGGCATTGCCGTCCTTGCCGGCGACGCGTTACTGACGATCGCCTTTGAAATTATTTCGCGGTGGAAACCAACTTCGCGCTATAACATGTCGACCTTATTGCGTGAAGTTGCTGTAGCAGCCGGCAGCCAGAAGCTCATCGCCGGACAAGTAGCTGATCTGGAAGCGGAAGGAAAAGAGACAACGCGCGCCGGCTTGCGTTACATTCATGAAAACAAAACCGCCGCGATCCTGACGACCTCCGTTCGCCTCGGGGCGATGAGTGCAAACGCAAATCCGAAACAGCTCGCCGCGATCACAAGGTTCGGTCGTGCTCTTGGCCTCGCCTTCCAAGTCATCGACGATATCCTCGATGTAACGCAAACATCCGAGAAGCTCGGCAAGAGCGCCGGAAAGGATGTCGCAGCGAAAAAGGCGACATATCCGGCGGTAATTGGTTTGGACAAATCGCGCGCCGAAGCCAAACGACTGACCAAACAAGCACATGATGCATTGTCGATCTTCGGCACGAAAGCCGAAGCGCTGCACGCGCTGGCCAATTATTTACTCGAGCGCGAGTACTGATCGCTGATTTCTGTGGGAGCGCACGCGCCCTCGCGTGCTGGCGATTGATCACGCCAACGCTAGATTTGGATCGATTTCCTCCGTCACCTTCGATTCAAACCCAGTATCGAGTCGTAACGACGCAGCGAAGGCGACCATCGCTGCGTTATCGGTGCACAACCACGGCTCCGCGCTTTTAAATTCAAATCCTTCGCCATCGCAAGCGTCGCGCAGCTGTCGTCGCAATTCCTCGTTGCAACTCACACCGCCGCTCACCGTGATCAGATCGACATCATATCTCTTCGCCGCCGCGATCGTTTTGCGCACCAAGACATCAACAATTGCTTGTTGAAACGACGCGCAAAGATCCGCCAGGAAATCCCCCCGTAACTTCGGGAGTAGATAGCGTACCGCCGTTTTCAATCCGCTGAAACTAAAATTCTCCGAGTCGAGCATGCTCCGCGGCAAATCGAACCGGCTCGCATTGCCCTTGCGTGCATTTTTTTCAATCTCGGGCCCGCCGGGGTAACCGAGCCTGAGCATCTTCGCGACTTTGTCGAACGCTTCACCCGCAGCATCGTCCACGGTGCGACCAATCAATCGATAATCGCCCAGCCCAGCTACTTGGACTGACATCGTATGTCCGCCACTGACAATCAGCGAGATGTTCGGCTTGATTTCGGATTGCAGCCTTTGGAAGACGGGCGTCTCGCCTGTCATGGCAGGCGGGCTTCCAGCCTGCCGAATCCGACCCGCGACAGCCGGGACGGCTGTCTGCCTTGACAGGTCAGGAGACCTGTCTTCCAAAAAAAACGGCGAGAGCAAATGGGCTTCGAGGTGATTGATCGCCAGGTACGGTTTGCAAAGACCAATCGCCAACCCTTTCGCAATCGATGCGCCGATCATCAACGAGCTTGCGAGACCGGGTCCGCTCGTGGCGGCAAAAGCGTCCAGGTCCGCCATGTCGATCTTCGCCGCGCGGGTCGCGCGTTCGAGCAGCCGCGGCGCGTAGACAAGATGATTGCGCGATGCCAATTCGGGCACGACCCCGCCGAATTTTTCGTGTTCCGCAACCTGCGAAGCGATTTCGCTGGCAAGCAATTCACCTCCACGCAAAATCGCGACGGCCGTTTCGTCACACGAAGTTTCAAGCCCGAGAATTATCTTCACAGAAGAATTGTAGGGCAGGGGCTCCGCCTGCCAAATCTGCGACCAAAGACAGGGTCGCGCCTGTCACGGCAAACTAGGCATCTTGCCCGTCGCTAGATTTCGACAGGCTGGAAGGCTGTCTGCCCTTACAGCCGGGACGGCTGTCTTCCAATTATTTTTTGACCGCGTCGAGCTTGGGCACGTTTTGCTGCGCGTAAATCATTACGCCTTTAAGTGCGTCGATCGCCCGGAGCATCTGCGAATCTTTTGTCTTGATGATGTTTTTTTCCTCGTCGGGCTTTATGTTTTCAGCGCTGCGCAGCGCGAAGAGCGCACGTTCCTGTTCTGCGCTCATGGGGACGCGAATGTTCGGGGTCACGCCATTCCCCTGAATCACTTGCCTGCTCGGCGTGTAGTACTTCGCGGTGGTGAAGCGCAAGGCCGAGCCGTCGGGCAACTGCATCACGTTTTGGACAGAGCCTTTTCCGAAAGTGGTTTCGCCCACGAGGATGGCGCGGTGCAAATCCTTTAGCGCACCGGACACAATCTCCGCGCCGCTGGCGCTGCCTTCATTGGCCAGGACTGCCATCGGAAAATGCGGCCGCTCTTTTGCTGCCCCAGAAGTCGAGTACTCACGTTGCTGAGACTCAACTCGACCCTGCGTTGAAACCACCTTGGTACTGGGCGGTAGAAATTGAGCGCAGACGTCCACCGCACTGTTCAAAAGACCGCCGGGATTGTTCCGAAGATCGAGAATGAGCGCCTGCATGCCTTGCCTCTGCAATTCGTCGAGGGTCTTCGACAATTCGTCGGCGGTCGGCTCATTGAATTGGATGAGCCGGATGTAGCCGATCTTGAATGGGCCGGTCAGCTCCGCATCCAGCAGCTTGGCGCCTTTGACGCTTTGCACTTTTATCTCCGTGCGCTCCAGCGTGTATTCCTTGATCTCCTTGGTCGAAGGCCGCAGCAGCGTGAGGGTCACTTTACGGCCGGGCGGTCCACGCAAAACATTGACCGCGTCCTGCAGTTCCATTCTTTCCGTGGAAGTGCCGTTTATTTTTAAAATCTGATCGCCGGAGACAATGCCCGCTTTTGCCGCCGGCGTGTCCTCCATCGCAGTGACGACGGTTGGCAAACCGTTTTTCATCGAGACTTCGACGCCGAGGCCGTTGAAACGGCTGCGCGTGTCGTCTTGCATGTCGCGGAAATCATCCGGGTCCATGAACTGGCTGTGCGGATCGAGTGAGGCGAGCATGCCTTTCATCGCAGCCGTGATGAGATCGCGATAGCTCGTTTTATTCCCGTCGACGTAATCCTGCCGGATCAATTGGACGGCCTTAGCGAAGATGGAAATCTGTGAGTAACCGTTGTCCTCCTCTCCGTTCGATGGCTGAGGATTTTCTGCGCGAAGATTCAGGAGAGCGCTGCCGAGCAGCAAACAAACAAACGTGCTGAATACGAAGCGTGGTCTCATATTAATCAACGGAAATTCAAGTGGAGTGGACAATCGCTCATCGGAAATTTTTGGCAACGTCCAAAGCGCTGCATAAGCTTGCGCGGCACAAGCAAACCAAGAGCCTTCCATGAAAATCGCTCATAGCCTTCTAATGGTCTTCGTGAGTTGCCTGCCCATCGGGGCCAACTTCGCGGCGCAAACCCCTGATGCCGAATATGAAGCGGTGGCTGAGGAATATATCCGAGGTTATCTGGTTGCTCATCCGCTCCAGGGTAGCGCCCTTGGCTTTCACGAATACGATGGCAAAATCAGCGATTATAGCCGGCTCGCGCTTGATGCCGAGCTTTCACGATTGCGGCGGTTCGACGACCGGCTGAGAAAATTCGACGCAGACAAACTGACTCAACGGCAGTCGATTGATTTGCGCATCCTGCAAGCTGCGATCAAGAAGGAACTCTTTCAAATGCAGGAGATGTCGGTCTTCGAACGCAATCCCATGACCTATGCGCGCGCCGCCGACGTAAACGTTTACATCAAGCGAAACTTCGCGTCGCTCGAAGACCGCGTTCACAGCATCGCCGCCATCGAGTCGCAGGTTCCAAACATCGTGATTGCTGCGAAAACGAACTTAAATGACGTGCTCCCAAAACCGTATGTCGAACTTGCGATTAAAATTGCGAAAGGTTCCTCCGATTTCCTCAAGCAAAACCTGGTCGCGGCGGTCGCCGAGCTAAAGGACGAGCGAATTCGAGCCGAGTTTCAAAACTCCAATCGCAGAGCCGCGGTCGCGTTGGCTGATTATGCGGCCTGGCTGGAACGCGAGAAACTTCCGAAAGCTTCGCCCGATTTCGCGCTCGGCGAAGAAAAATATCGGCAACTGCTCGCGGAAACCGAACTGGTCGATCTTCCGCCGGCGAAAATTCTCGAGATTGGCGTGGCAGAATTAAAGAAGGAGCAGCAAGCGTTTGCGGAGGCCGCGAAAACAATCGATCCGGGCAAATCGGCCAGAGAAGTCTTCAAACAAATTCAGAGCGAGCATCCAACCCCGGAAAACTTGCTTCCTGATATCGGGAAAGACCTCGAGCAAATCCGAAATTTCGTCACCACTCATCATCTGGTGGCGATCCCGTCGGAAGTACGAGCGCGTGTGACCGAAACGCCGCAATACCGTCGCGCCACGTCTTTCGCCTCCATGGACACGCCGGGCCCTTTCGAAAAAAGAGCGACCGAAGCCTATTATTATGTCACGCCAACGGAGAGCGACTGGCCAGAGAAACAAAAAGAGGAATGGCTGACCGCGTTCAATTATTACACCGCCGACGTCATTTCGATTCACGAAGTTTATCCCGGGCATTATGTGCAGTTTCTGCGCTTGAACGCGTCGCCCGCGAGTAAAGTCGAAAAGATTTTTGGCAGCTACGCCTTCATCGAAGGCTGGGCGCATTACTGCGAGAAAATGATGATCGACGAAGGATACAGCGGCACGCCGGCTCCGAGTCCAACGCCAAAGGCAAGTGCGAGTCCGCGCCCAACCGCAACGCCGAAAGCGAAGCCGAGCCCGAAAACGACCCCGACCTCAAGTGTCGACGATATCAAGCGCGCCGCCAAATATCGCATGGCTCAGGCCGATGAAGCGATGCTGCGCTTATGCCGCCTGTGCGTCTCGATCAAAATGCACACGCAAAAAATGACGGTCGATGAAGCGACCAAATTCTTTCAGGACAATTGTTATTACGAGGAAAAACCAGCGCGGGCCGAAGCAATGCGCGGCACGTTCGATCCCGGCTATCTCAATTACACACTCGGGAAATTGCAGATTCTAAAACTGCGCGACGATTACAAAGCGCAGGAGGGCGAAAACTTTTCGCTCCAAAAATTCCACAACGAGCTTCTTAACCATGGCATGCCACCCATCCGTCTCCTCCGCGAGATCATGCTCAAAGACAAGCGTAAGTGGAACGAAGTGCTGTAGATCCACAGACGCGGTGGAACGCGCAGTCCCTTGCGCGTTCTATTAACGCGACCTTCGGCCGCCACTTGTAACATCGAGCGACGGAGCTCTCGATCCACCTACTCCTCGCTCTCCGATTCGCCTAACAATTCCTTCAGCAACGGCTGGGGATTGCTCGGCAATTCTTCGACGTCGCGCAGCTTTTTTGTAATCGCACGCGAACGCACAGCCACATTATCCACGTGCCGCGCTGCTTGATCGAGCTTGTCTTTTACCGCCGATAACGCTTCGCCGAATTTTCCGAACTCTGTTTTCACGGCCGCGAGCAAATTCCAAACTTCGCTCGATCGTTTTTGGATGGCGAGCGTGCGAAAGCCAATTTGCAAACTGTTCAGCAGCGCCACGAGCGTCGTTGGTCCGGCAAAAATTACTCGGCAATCGCGCTGCACCTGTTCAATCAATCCAACGCGGCGGATCGCTTCGGCATAAAGTCCCTCCGTCGGCAAAAACATCAGCGCAAAATCCGTCGTGCGCGGCGGATTGATGTATTTTTGGCAAATGTCTTTCGCACAACGCTTCAATTGCGTCTCCAGATTTTTCATCGCTTCATCTACCATCGCAACGTCGCCCTTTTCCTGCGCGGCCACTAAACGCTGATAATCTTCGGTCGGGAATTTCGCATCGATCGGCAGCCAAACCGGAGCGCCGTTTTCGTCACCGGGCAGTTTGATTGCAAATTCGACGTGATCGGCGCTCTCTTCGCGCGTCTTCACATTTTTGGCGAATTGCTCGGGCGTCAGCACTTCCTCTAGTAGTGAACCAAGCTGGACTTCGCCCCAGCCACCGCGGGTTCTCACGTTCGTCAAAACTTTTTGCAAGCCGCCAACGTCACTCGCCAGCTGCTGCATGGCGCCAAGTCCTTGGTGCACCTGCTCCAGCCGGTCACTCACCAGCTTGAATGATTCGCCGAGACGTTTCTCCAACGTGCCTTGCAATTTTTCGTCAACCGTCGCCCGCATCTTGTCGATCTGCTTGGCGTTATCATCTTGGAGTTGCTTCAAGCGAAGATCGACAATCGACCGCACGCCCTCGAGCGATTTGCCCAACTCTTCACGCTGCGTTTTAGCCGCCGCGCCTGCTTCCTCGCGATTGCGGGAAAATTCGTCGCGCAATCCGCGATCGATTATTTCCAATCGCTTGACCAATTCTTCTTCAACCAGTCTCGAATTCGCGAACATCTCGACGCGCTCCGCGTGTCTGCGAAGCATCAAGACGATTGCTGCGGCAATGAGGACACCGCCGATTACGCCGGCGATGAGATAGATCAGCGGACTCACAATTCGTGATTAAGCGATGCCGCACGGAATTCAAGCTGTAGCGGCGCTCTATGAGCGTCGCATTAATTCCAGCGACGGTCATAGACCGCCGCTACAGTTCAAAACCGGAGTTTCACTCCGCCGTATGCTGCCATTCCCAGCGCGGGAAATCCGAAAACCTCTGCGTAATGCTCATTGGTCAGATTGTCGATTCTTCCAAAGATCGACAGGTGTGGGTTAATTTCATATTCGACCGCAACATTCACAAAACTGTAATCTTCGATGTCGAAATTTGGTCCGCCGAAATTGATTTCTTCACGCGCATTCACAAACTTCGCTGCAATCGTCGTGCGCAGTTTTTTCCACCAAAGATAGGAACCGGAAACATAGACTTCGTTGCGTGGACGCCGTGGCAAACGCGCACCTTGTGGCTGCGAAATGTCGGCTGACGAAGTCTTTTCCGCATCCAGATAGGTATAGCTGGCGGTGAAAGTAAGATCGGCAATTGGCTGGGCGCGCAATTCTATTTCAAGCCCTTCTGTCTCCGCCGCACCGAGATTCAACGTTTGGAACTGGCCGTTGAATCCAATCACGTTAGATAGGTCGTTGTGAAAATAAGTCACCCCAACCCTGACTCGGTTCTGCCAGAGTCGTTGTTCGATGCCGATGTCCCAGCCGAGATCTTTTTCCGGCCGCAATCCAAAATTCATCCCGAAAATTTTGTCCTGACTGCTCGGCGGACTGAATCCAGTCGCGACGCTCGAGTGCAGCGTTGTATTCGTTTTGTCGATCTTGTAACTGCCCGCGAATCGATAAGTCCAAACGTCTCCGAATTGATTGAAATTATCGACACGCCCTCCCGCGACGAAGATGAAATTGTCGATGTCAATGGTGGCTTGCAGAAAACCGGCCACTTCCTGGGTGTGATCGCTGATAAACTTCGGTTGTGGACCAAACGCCTGCGATACAAACGGCCGCTGCTGTCCCGCGTTCAGGCGGTTGTAAAAAAATCCGGAAGTGAGCGTAAGCCAGGAGGTCGGTCGCAAGTCGTTTTGATAGTCAATTGTCACCCGCGCGAAAAGCGCGCGCGTTGGCCCGACAAATCCATCCTGATTCGGATTGTTGACCTGCCGTTCATGATCGTAATCGAAAATCAATTTGTGTTCCCACCAATCGGCCACCTGGAGATCGATATGCGGCGCGATGAACCATTTTTCCGTTAAGAAATGGTCAACCGGTTTGGGATCAAAGATTGTGTTGGGATTTCCAGTGTCACTGAGCGAATACATGAACAAGCTTCCGATCCGTAACTGTTCGTTAGGCGACCACCCGACGTCCGCGATCCCTGAGCTGTTGCGATAATTGTTGTTTGGCCGCGCATTGTCGGTGTCGAGCCGGCTGGCGCCGATGGAATAATCGAATTGGCCAAGCTTGCCGTCGCTCTCGATCGATTCGCGAAAAGTATCGTAGGAGCCGCCTTGTGAACTCAAAGTAAACCCAGGTTCCCCCGTCCCTTGCTTGGTGAAAATCTGGACAACGCCAGCCAGAGCTCGCGGCCCATAAACCGTGCTTTGCGGACCACGCACGACTTCAATTCGATCAATGTCGTCCGTTGTCAGGTTCGCGAAATCAAACTGGCCGGCTAATCCTTGATTAATCGGAATACCGTCAAGAAGGACTTGCATGTCTTCGCTTGGCAGACCGCGCATGAAAACGGAAGTGAGCTGGCCGGGCGTACCGGTTTGGACAACATTGAGTCCTGGAACCTCACGAAGCGCGTCGCTCACGCGCTCGATTTGCTTTTGCTCGAGATCGTCCGACGAAATCAAGCTCACACTGGCCGGCGATTGATCGAGCGGAACGTCGGTCCGCGTCGCCGAGACAATTACCGGTTCCGCTTCCGCTTCTTCCTGATCGGTCAGAGCCGATCTTACGGCATCTTGCGCGCGCATGGCAGATGCGGCGCTAAATAAGCTGAATAAAACAAAACATAATGGGCGATTTCTCATAACAAGTTTCCTCCAACTCCGAGAGTCGGACTTGTTTGCCCCGCCACTTCTAAGACCCTGTCAGTCTGTCGAAGTTTGAATGGCCCTCGAACCATTCGCATTTCAAGAACGCATCAAAGTCCTTGAAGTGGCGGGGCGCATCGCCCAGCTCTCATTCCTCTTTTTGCGAAGAAGTTTTTTCGCGGGTCCTGCTTCTGTAGCGGCGCTCTGTGAGCGTCGCATTATTCTGTCCAAGGAATGGCGACGGTCATAGACCGCTACAGCAGAACGCACGAATGAGGTGGACCGGACAAATATTCTGGCTCCTGGCGTATGATGCCTCTGCGGCACGCACCTTCTTCCCGCCTTCACCCCCGAAAGCTTTCGGGGATTGGCCCTTGGGAAGTCGTATCCAGTTACAGCAGCGCAACTGCTCCCGATTCACACGGGATTTCTCGCGCCGATCCACTTTTCCAAACTGACAAAGAACTAGATCGACAAGTAGCGGCTTGCGCTTGGCTGCTCAAGATTTATTTATCAGGCGCGCATTATCAACCTGTGTCCACGTCCGATTCTGCTCTCAACCTGGTGGTGACCGGCGGCGCCGGTTTCATCGGCTCGAATCTTGTTCTCACGTTGCAGGAGAAATTTCCGGACGCGCGCCTGACGGTGATCGACGATTTTCGCTCCGGCGATTTCAAGAATCTTGTTGGTTATCGTGGTGATTTCGTCGCGCAAAATTTGGCGACGCTCGATTGGCAGGACCAATTCGGCGGGGAAAAGTTCGATGCGATCTTCCATTTGGCGTCGATCACTGACACGACGTTGCACGATCAATTCATCCAAGTGCACGACAACGTGGAAAGTTTCCGGCGTCTCTTGAATTTTGCGCGGCCAACAAGAACCCGAATCATCTACGCCTCGTCCGCGGCGATCTATGGGCCGGCGAGCGAAGCCAGTGCCGAATCAAACGGCGCCGCGCCGGCAAACATTTACGCGTTTTCCAAGGCGATCATGGACAACATCGCGATACGCGAGGCGAAGGAGTCGCCCGATTGGACCATCATCGGGCTGCGCTACTTCAACGTTTATGGGCCGCGCGAAGCGCACAAAGGCGTGCCCTCGAGCATGGTTTATCATCTCGCGCAGCAAATGAAGGCTGGGCAGCGCCCGCGCATTTTCAAGCACGGCGAGCAGAAGCGCGATTTCGTTTACGTGAAGGATGTCGTGGAAGGAAGCATTCTCGCACTCGAGCCGCGGGAAAGCGGGATTTATAATTTGGGCTGCGGCCAGGCAAGGTCATTTAATGAACTGGTCGATATTCTAAACAAATGCCTCGGCACAAAATTCGTGGCCGATTACATCGATAATCCACACGCGCATTATCAAAACTTCACGGAGGCGGATCTGGATAAGGTTCGAAGCGCGCTCGGTTATCAACCTCAATTTCCCCTCGAAGCGGGCGTGAAAGATTATATGGATTGGCTGTATCCGGAAAACGCAAAATGACTCGAAGAAGGGAAGACAGCCATCTTGGCTCTCCTGGCAGACAGGCGTCATCGCCTGTCGATTCTTTCTCCAAACGACGCAAACAGGCGAGACGCCCGTTTGCCGTGACAGGCTGGAAGCCTGTCTTCCCAATGACATTATGAAACCGAAAAAATCCGATCTTCTTGTCGAAGTCATCGAGCACATCGACATCAAGGAGCACAACGTCGTACCCCTCGTCGAAGCAATGAGCAAAATGGCGTTCTCGGCCCGCGATCTTGGCCGCGCCGCGCAAATTTACGAAACGATGCTGCGCGATGAAGATTGCGCGATCATTCTTTGTCTGGCCGGCTCGCTTTTCTCCGCCGGTTTGAAAAATGTGATTGTCGATCTTGTCCGACACCACATGGTGGACGCAATCGTTTCCACCGGCGCCATCATTGTCGATCAAGATTTTTTCGAAGCGCTTGGCTTCAAACATTACAAGGGAGAAATCAACACGGACGACGATGTGCTGCGCCGCCTCGCCATTGATCGCATTTACGATACTTACATCGACGAAGACCAGTTACGTATTTGCGACGCGACCTGCGCCGAGATCGCGGACAAACTTGAGCTGCGTCCGTACTCATCACGCGAATTCATTCGCGAGATGGGACGGCATTTGAAGGACAACGCAAAGAATCGCGATTCGGTGGTGCTCGCGGCTTTCGAGAAACATGTGCCGATCTTCTGTCCGGCCTTTAGCGATTGCAGCGCCGGGTTCGGATTAATTCATCATCAATGGCATCATCCAAATCAACATGTCAGCATCGATTCGGCGAAAGACTTCCTCGAGCTGACTAAGATCAAGATCGAATCGAAGCAGAGCGGCCTCCTCATGATCGGTGGTGGCGTGCCGAAAAACTTCGCGCAAGACACGGTGGTGGCCGGCGATTACCTCGGATTCGACGTGGGCATGCACAAATACGCCGTGCAAATCACGGTCTCGGACGTGCGTGACGGCGCGCTCAGCAGTTCGACCTTAAAAGAAGCGAACTCGTGGGGAAAAGTCGATCAAGGAGCGGAACAGATGGTTTTCGCAGAGGCGACGCTCGCCCTTCCGTTGATCGCGGGATACGTTTATCACAAGGGCGCGTGGAAAGATCGCACGGCCCGAAGGTACGCAGAGTTTCTGGACAAACCCGCTGCCGTGTCATCCTGAGCGAAGGATCTCGCAGAGACTCCTTGGTCGTCCGCGAGAATAGGCGTGTTCTATTCTGCGTGGGCAAGGCCCCTCGCTCCCATCGGGATGACCCGCGAGGCTACGACTCAGCCAGATCCCGGAACGATTCCTCCGGCAGTTGGAATTCGTGCCAGTCGGGATCGATCCTGGCGCCGAGACGTTCATAGAACTGGATGCCGCGCTCATTCCATTTCGCGACGTACCATTTGATCATGCCGCAACCAGCCCGCTCGGCCTCTTTCGCGATTTCTTTCATCAAGAGCTTGCCGGCGCCTTTGCCTCGGTGTCGGTCGGCCACGTAGAGCTCTTTGATAACAAGATTCGGTTTGGCGCGGTAAGTAAAAGGAACAAAATAATAAACGAGAAACCCCACCAGTGCGCCATTTCCTTCGGCTACGAGACAGTGGAAATCAGGCGGCGAACGGCAGAATCCTTGTTCGAGCAGAACTTCCTCGGTAACGGCGAAAGCGTTTTCGTATTTTTCAAACCGCGCCAGCTCGCGCATCAACGGAAGCAGATCGGGAACATCCGCTTCTACCGCTTTTCTAATCAGCGGCAGTGTCATTCTGAGCCGAAACGAAGGATATCACAAAAGCACTTCGAGTAGTCTGGAAATGACGGATCAACCCTCCCAGAAAAATTTTGTCGGCCGATTGATTTCCGCCGGCAAACTTTTGTGCACCGGACAATTGAGCGCGGCTTGTTCGAGCACTTCGCGCTGCGAGCAATCTGCCGGCAGAGGAATGTGAACTTCAGACGGTAATCCGACAATTCGACGCGGCGCGTCCGTCGACATCTCTTTCTGGACCGACACAGTCATTCCTCGCAAATCGAGGCCGAGTTCCTCCGCCTTCATGCCCATGATCGTGCTCATGCACGTGCCAAGCGCGGTCGCGACCAGATCGGTCGGCGAAAATGCTTCGCCTTTGCCTTTGTTATCAGTGGGCGCGTCCGTGGCGATTTTCGATTGCGACGGACCGTGCGTGGCGTCGCAATGCAAATTGCCGGTATACTTAATGGAAACTTTAACCACGATGTAATTATGCAGCGCGGTTTTGAATTACGCAACGGCCACGCGCATTGTCATCCTGAACGAAGTGAGGGATCTCACACAGGCTGATTGATCACGCTATACGACGAAGTGTGCTCCAAACTTCGATTGTGAGGTCCCTCGCTCCGCTCGGGATGACAGAAAGGAAACGCGCGATCGAACTACCGCTGTGAGGTCAGCGGCGCCTCCTGAATCTTGTCAGCGTGCTGCACAAATTCGTCGCGAAAAACGCGCGTAAGATCGACATCGTGCAGGATAATCATGTCGGTGTCGTGCTTTTTGTGATCGTCGTTCTGCCAGCCTTCGTTCCACCAGCAGAAACCGATGATGGCTGGCCAGCGATTTGAGAAAAGATCCTCAAGGGCGCCGTGCGTCCACCGAACAACATCGACATGCCGGTTATGCAAGTCACAGCCAAACTCGGCGACAATCATTGGCTTATGAGGCGCAAGACTCGTTAGGCGCGAATATGCCTCGTCGATCTTGAAGCGGAAACTTTCCGTTCCTTCATTCATCATCGGCGTTGTCGGTCCGTAGGCGCTCAATGCAACCCAGTCGCAATAATTTTCGCCGGGAAAATAATTTTCGAAAGCATTCCATTTCGCTTCCGGCTCGTCGTACCAATTGATGTGCCAGACCCATTGCAAATTGTCCGCGCCTTCCGCGCACATGAGATCGACAATGTGCTTGTAAACCGCGATGTAACGCTTTGGTCCTTCCTTTGCGCCGCCATTCCATTTTCCGTTCCAACTAAACCAATCGCCGTTCGGCTCGGTCCCCCACTCCATCAAAATCGGCGATCCAAATGCTTTTGCGTCGCGCGCCCACGCGCGAAGATCGACATCGAAATCGCCGGCGATGATTTTCTGAAGCGAAAACCTTTTCTCGGCATGTTCTTGATCGACATTGGAGCGAAGCATCAAGCGCACGTATGGGACTTTACCGAGACCGCGAATCCAGCCGCACATCGCGGCCGGAAACCTTCGCGATTCAAACCAGTTGTCGGAGAAAAAAATCCACGCGCTCTGCTTGCCAACAGCTTGTTCGTAACGCGCGACATCTTGCGGCGTCACGTCGTGCTCCGTCGGATCGTGCGTATTGGTGCCGATGCCACCCCAATAAAATCCGTGATAGAGTCTTCCCTGTGGCGGCCGATAAACCTGTGGCGTTTTCCCGGAACTAGCCGGGATCGACAAAGCACCGAGCAGAGATAGATAGAAGAATTTCTTCACGCGCTTGATTGTAGCGGCGGTCTGCGACCGTCGCATCACGAGAAAGATGAATGGCCCTGTCGCTTGGGGTCTTACGCGGCTCGGAGACGGGCGGCGACAGCATCGCTTGCGGCGAGTCCGTTTCGCATTAGCCTGACATATGCACAAAAATGTTACGGGCAAAGATCTAACGAAGGAAGCGCCGCGCAGTCCGCGCATTCGCGTTGGCGGCTACGCCATTCTTGGGCGGACAATCGACAAATGTCGCGCGCTCGTCGCCGGCAACATCGGCGAGTACCATTTCGATTGTCCACTGGACAATATGCTCTTTGGCTTCAAAGGAGTGAAGGGGGACGATTTCAAAGCCCAGATTGAGAAAGGCGCGAGTGATCAACAGATGGCGGAATGGTTGGATCAAAACGGCGAGAAGAAAACGCCGGAAGAAATCAAACGCTGGGGTGACGAAGTCGAGGCGACCGACCCATACAACAATCCGGAGCGGCGCGATTGGTTCACCGAACAAGTCAAACCGCTCGGGCTCGACCCGGCGAAGACGACGTTGTTCGACTGGTTGGAAGTTGACGACAAGGCGTGTCACGCCAAGGCCGCGTGATTAATGTTTAAAGGGCGCCTCGTCCGCGCGCCCAACGTGCGCTCATGAAACGTTTGGTTGCTCTTGCTCTGCTACTTTGCGGAGTCATCAGCGCGGCGGAACCGCCGCCGAAGATTCCCCTCCGCGATTTTTTCAAAAATCCGGTCAGCCGCGGTTATCTACTTTCGCCAGATGGCAAAACGCTTTCCTACCTCGCGCCGTGGGAGACGCGGATGAACGTCTGGATTCGTCCGACGAGCGGTGGCGAAGCGAAGCGGATCACTTCCGACAAGGATCGCGATATTCGCAATTATCTTTGGAAGGGCAACCAGTTCGTCGTCTACGCGCAGGACAACAAAGGCGACGAGAATTTTCGTCTCATGCGGGTGGACCTCAAAAGCGGCGAAGTGAAGGACCTGACGCCGTTTCCGAAAGTGCGCGCAGAGCTGGTGGATGATCTGGAAGATATCTCCGAAAATGAAATCGTCATTACTCTGAACAAACGGAATGCAGAACTTTTCGATGCTTATCGGTTGAACGTCGCAACGAGCGACTTGAAAATGGTCGCGGAAAATCCGGGCCACGTCGATCACTGGGTGACCGATCATAAAGGCCGGATTCTCGCTGCCACCGAATCCGACGGCGTGAACGCGACGTTGCTAACGCGCGCCGATGAAAATTCATCTTTCAAGAAAGTTCTGAGCACAAATTTTCGTGAGCGCGTGACCCCGGAGTTCTACACATTCGACAACAAGGAAATTTATGCCGCCTCAAACATTGGCCGTGACAAAGAGGCGATTGTGAAGATCGATCCGGCGACGGCCAAGGAAACCGGAATGATCTACGAGAATCTGGAGGTGGACGTTGATGCGCTGGCTTTTTCGAAGAAGCGAAAGGTCCTGACCGACGCGGAATACACGACCTGGCATGAAGAGAGAAAATATCTCGATCCACAAACGGAAAAAATGTACCACACGATCGAGCAGAAACTCCCCGGTTATCAGGTTGACTTGGTTGGCAACGATCACGAGGAAAACAAGTTCATCGTCTCGGCCGCGAGCGATCGTACTCCCGGTTCGCGTTATCTGTTCGACCCCAAGACGAATGAGCTAACCAAGCTTGTCGATGTTGCGCCGTGGTTGAAAGAGGATCAGCTCGCGCCGATGAAACCGATCGAATACAAAAGCCGCGATGGCCTGACCATTCACGGTTATCTGACGCTGCCGCTGGGTCGCGAGCCAAAGAATTTGCCGACGGTGGTGATCCCGCATGGCGGTCCCTGGGCGCGCGATGTGTGGGGCTACGATTCGGAAGTGCAATTCCTGGCCAACCGTGGCTATGCGATCCTGCAAATGAATTTCCGCGGCTCGACTGGTTACGGCCGAAAATTCTGGGAATCGTCCTTCAAGCAATGGGGCAAGAAGATGCAGGACGACATCACGGACGGCGTGCAATGGCTGATCAAGCAAGGCATTGCCGACCCGAAACGCGTCGCGATTTATGGCGGGAGTTATGGCGGTTACGCGACGCTCGCCGGCGTGACGTTCACGCCCGATCTTTACGCCGCGGCGGTCGATTACGTTGGGCCCTCCAACATGTTTACGTTCATGAAAACGATTCCGCCGTACTGGAAACCTTTTCTCGACGAGATGTATGAAATGGTCGGGAATCCGGACAAGGACAAGGAACTGCTCGCATCGGAATCGCCAGTGTTGCACTCGGATCAAATCAAGACGCCGCTCTTTATCGCACAAGGCGCGCAGGACCCACGCGTGAACAAAGCAGAATCAGATCAAATGGTGGCTAGCTTGCGAAAACGCGGCGTGGACGTGGAATACATGGTCAAGGAAAACGAAGGCCACGGCTTCCACAACGAGGAAAACCGCTTTGCCTTTTACGAAGCGATGGAAAAATTTCTCGATCAACATCTGCACCCAACCGGACCGGAAGGGTCGAGCGCGAGCAGCTCGGGATTGCAGTAGGAGGCGCATCTGGGCAAACGCGCGGCGCTCCCCAAGAGATATCCGCAAACCAAAAGCGGCTTCGTTGGTCGTCGATCTTATGTCTTGATGATCGGCGGCGGAATATCTTCGGTTATCCCGGCATCGATGCCATGGCGCAGTTTGCTGTGGCGGACGCTGTAGCCGAAATAAATCAACATCCCGATTGCGAGCCAGACGAAGAAGCGGCCCCAGGTTTCCAGCGGCAAACTCAACATAAGTGCCGCGCAAAAAAATACGCCGAGAATCGGAAACAGCGGTACGAAGGGCACGCGGAACGGACGCGGGCGGCTTCGGTCCGTGCGGCGCAGAACAATTACGCCCAGGCAAACGAGGACGAAGGCAAAGAGGGTGCCGATATTGGTGAGATCGGCAAGTGATCCAATGTCAGTGAGCATGGCAACACCACCCACCGCGATGCCTGTCCAAATCGTGGTGATATACGGCGTACGGAAACGGGGGTGAATTCGTGCAAAATATTGCGGGAGCAAGCCGTCCCGCGCCATGGCCATGAAAATGCGCGGTTGGCCAAGTTGAAAGACAAGCAAAACAGAAGTCAGGCCCGCCAGAGCTCCGGCACTGACGAGTGCCTGGGCCCATGGCTTGCTCGCGAACGCCGTCGCCACCGCTGATGAATCACCGAGATATACAGTGTATTTTTTGATCCCGGTGAGCACTCCTGACATCAACACGTAAAGCAACGTGCAAATGATCAGGCTCGCGATCATTCCGATGGGTAAATCGCGTTGTGGATTTTTTGTTTCCTCAGCTGTCGTCGAAACCGCATCAAAACCGATGAACGCGAAAAAGACAATGGCCGCGCCGCTCATTACTCCGCCGAAACCATTCGGCACAAATGGATGCCAGTTTGTCGGGTTTACCATGAAAGCGCCGAAAGAAATGACGAAAACCACCACGGCGAGTTTGAGCAAAACAATGGTGGTATTCGTGCGCGCGCTTTCGCGAATGCCGTAAATCAGAAGCATCGTCACCGCGGCCACGATCAAAAACGCCGGCAGATTCACCGCGATCGGATGCCCTGCGATGACCGGCAGCGTTGTCGAAGAATAATTGTTCAGCCCATCGCCGCCTTTTGCGACGATATCGGTCGCGGTTTGATAATCATTCACCAGCCAAAGCGGAAATTTGAGCGTGAACGGCGGCCGCAAGCTTCCGAATAGTTGGACAAAGTAACCCGACCAACCGACCGCGACTGCCATATTCCCAACCGCGTACTCGAGGATTAAATCCCAGCCGATAATCCATGCGATGATTTCTCCAAGCGTGGCATACGAATACGTATAGGCCGACCCGGACACGGGAATCATCGAGGCAAGTTCGGCATAGCACAGCGCCGCGAACCCGCAGGCGATAGCCGCCACCACAAAAGAGAAAATAACTGCAGGACCTGCGCCCGGTCGTCCGAGGACCAATTCCGCGTGCGTCAGATAAGATTGAATGAAGTTCAGCACGGGCGTTTTCCACAGCGACGCGGTCGCGTGCGCTTGCTCACCGGCCGCCGCAGTTCCTGCCAGTGCAAAAATACCCGCTCCTATGATAGCCCCGATGCCAAGGCAGGTGAGATCGAAGGCGGAAAGTGCCCGCTTCATCAATCGTTCCGGGGCGGCTGCTTCGGCGATCAAACGTTCCGGGCTTTTGGTTTTAAAAAGTTGCGACGCCATTTTTCTTACTGGTTAGGCAAACAACCGCGGATCGTGGCACCCCTGTGTCGGCGCGGTCAATCTTAAGTTTCAGTTATTGCAGCGGCGGTTGTGCCAATCTCTGAAATTAAGGATCAGGTGCTGGCCGCGGCGTGCGCGCCCATATTGGCCTGAGTTAAGCTGTAACACGGTCGATGGTCAGCTTGAGCATCGTAAATTTGATCGGCAATTTCCTGTTCGGTGCGATTGGATTTGTTGCCTTCGTTTATGGCAAGCGCATGCATGTGTGGAAGCTGATGCTTGGCGGGCTGGCGCTCATGATTTTTCCCTACTTCGTCGCCGATACCTTGCTGATGTATCTAATCGGCACAACTGCGACCGCCACGCTCTTTTTGCGGAACAACTGAAACACACAGCGGCATTCTGGATAGACGTTGGCCTCCGCCTTTCATAGGTTTGCTCCGTGGCCGACGAACCGACTAAGCTCATCCTGGGCGACACCGCGATTTCGGCGATCGAACAGCCGGCAACGAAACGTTTCATCGGTCGCCGCAAAAATCGACAGCGGCTTCAGCTCACGCATTGTGAAAACTGCGGCGCGCAGTTGAGCGGGAAATATTGCGCGCAATGCGGACAGCCGGCAATCGATTATCGACGCTCCTTCCGGCACGTCATTGTCGATGTGCTAGATTCCTTTCTCAATTGGGATTCGAAATTTTTCGCCACGATCGCGTTGCTCATTGTCAAGCCGTGGCAGCTAACGAACGACTTCCTCGCCGGTAAACGTGTGCGCTATGTGCATCCGCTTCGGCTCTATCTGCTCGCAAGCATCCTTTTTTTCTTTGCCGCGAATTACTCGGCCAAATCCATTCATCTTCAGACAGGCAATCTTTCGCCGAAAGATCGGGCCCAGCTCGAAGCGGAACTGAAGAACGAAAACATTCGACCGGATGCGCGTATCAAGATCGAACGGGCCCTAAATCTGAGCCCTTCTCCTTCGCCCGCCGCGCAAGCCGATGACAACGCTTCACCTAAGCCGGAGGAGCCTGGCGCTTCGGACCAAGGTGATTTCGGTCCCCTCCTGCAAATTGGTCCTGAGAAGCCGTCAACTCCTTTCGAGAAATGGATAGAAACCCGCGCCAAAGAAAAGATAGGAGAACATGGAAGCAAGGCACAGCTGTTCGTCAGCACCGTCATCAACAACCTCCCGTACATGATGCTTTGCTGCATCCCGCTCTTCGCTTTCGTTCTGAAAATTCTTTATATCCGGCGTCGCGTCTTCTACGTCGACCACCTCGTCTATGCGCTGCATATTCACACCTTCGCTTACGTTGCGATCATGCTAATTGTTTTGTTGACGATTGGCATGAAGCGTTTAGCCCCAAGCACGACGGGCTGGATCGCAATTCTCTGGTTCGCCTTTGCCGTCCAAATCTTGCTGTCGATTCGTCGCGTTTATCGGCAGGGCTGGCTTTTCACCATTTTTAAATTTTTCGCCGGCGGCTTTGTTTATCTCCTGGTTCTTTCCGTCGCCCTTGCCGCCACGTTCTTCGTCACGCTCGTAATGCCATGAAAAAAATCCTCGGCTTCGTTTTTCTTTTCACCTCATTCATCTCGGGCGCGTCGGCCGCGCAACTGATCGCTTTCGAGCGCAACGATGCTGTTTGGATCGCGAATCTCGATGGCACCGGCGAGAAGAAAATTGCCGGTGGAATCTTCCCTGTGATCTCGCCCGACGGAACACGGATCGCGTTGACCACCGTGGAAAAATCCGGCGCAACCTATGTGCGTCACATCGCGATCGCGGAAATCGCAACCGGCAAGACAACCGTCTTCAAAGACGTGCCGAGCGACAATGTGTATTACCCGCAGTGGTCGCCGGACGGCAAACGCATCGTCTTTACTCTGCGACAAAACGAAGTCTGGAACCTGGCAACGATTGCTCCGGATGGAACGGATTTTCGCATTCTAAAAAAAGGCGCGCAAAACGAAGCGACGGTTTATTCCCCGTCCTGGGCTCGTGACGAGGGTTCGATCTTTTGCCAGGACATGACGAACATTTATCAGATCAGTCTCGACGGACGCGGGCTCACGCAATGGGAGATCGAGAAATCCATTCCAAATGGCGGTATGAGTGGGGACGGACGCATCACGGTCTCGCCCGATGGAAAACTTTTGCTGCTTTCGATCGATATGGGCGAAGAACACGACCGCAAAGATTGGGACGGACCGCTTCCCGCGCTCTGGACTCTCGAGATCGCGACACAAAAAGCGGTCCGCATAACGCCGAAAACACTCTTTGGTTGGGACGGTTGTTGGATCGATAATGAGAACGTCTTGCTGCTCAGCCAGGCAACCGGCGAGAAATCGGCCTCGCTTTATCGCATGTCGATCGATGGAAAGGATTTGAAACGCCTGATCAAAAATGCGCGTTTCCCGACCGTGAGCGCGCCGTGAGCGGCGGGCGTCGCTAGCCAATCGATCGCACGACGCCGCCGTCTGCTCGCACCGCCGCGCCGTTGATCGCGGAAGCGAGCGGACTGCAAACGAAGGTGACGACATTGGCGATCTCGTCGGGCTCAATGAATCGCCGCAGGATCGAGGTCGGCCGCGCATTCTTGAAGAACTCCTTCTCGAATTCTTTCGCACTGATTTTATTCTCCACGGCGAGGTTCGAAACAAATTCGGTGACTCCTTCCGACGCCGTCGGACCCGGCAACACCGAATTCACGGTCACGTTTGTGCTCTGGCAGGTCTCAGCCAGTCCGCGCGCGATCGCGAGCTGCGCGGTTTTAGTCATTCCGTAGTGAATCATCTCGGCCGGGATTTGCAGGGCGGATTCGCTGGAAATAAAAACAATTCGACCCCAGTTTCGCTCTTTCATTTGTGGCAGGTAAGCGCGGCTCAATCGCACTCCCGACATCACGTTTACCGCGAAGAATCTCTCCCAATCCTCATCGGTGATTTTCTCAAAAGGCTTCGGCTCGAAAATGCCAACGTTGTTGATCAGGATATCCACGCGCGACAACTGGCGCACGACCTCGCTGCAACCTTTCGCGACGCCCAAGTCAGCAGCGATCCCGCGAACGTCCGCATCGCGTGAGTCTTTCTTGATCTGCGCGATGGCCTCGCCAACTCGTTCCTCGGTACGTCCGTTGATAACGACTTCTGCGCCTTCGCGCGCCAATCGACTCGCAATTGCCAGCCCGATCCCAGCCGTCGAGCCGCTAACAAATGCGATCTTACCACCAAGCTGCAGGTCCATAACGCGCCGCTAACCCATGAAAACCTTTTTCGCCCTATCGAGCGCTTGATTGATTTTCGAAGCGTCGGCGCCTGCACCTTGCGCATTCTCCGGCCGACCGCCGCCTTTGCCGCCAACAATCGGCGCAATCTCCTGGATGATTTTATTCGCCTGAAACTTTGAAGTCATTTCCTTTGGCACTGACGCGATGAGCGCCACTCGTCCATCAATCGCGCCGGCCAGAAAAATTGGCCCCTTAAATTTCGTCTTGAGCGCTTCGGCCACCGCGCCAAGGAGCTTTCCGTCCGCGCTGGGGACTTCCGTAACGCAGAAATCCTTCCCCGCGCATGAAGCGGCGAGCTGCTTTGCGATCTCGGCGGCGCGGCTCTTTATTTGGGCGTCACTCGCCTTGGCATTCTTCTTTTCCCATTCCCGTACATCGACATCTACTTTCTCCAAATGCGTCGCGCGCGCGTCGATCTGTTTTAGCATTTCCGCCGTTTTGCCTTCGTTTGAAAAAGCGGGCAATGCCTCAATGTCGGGTTTTCTGCGCGCGAGTGCGTCAAATTTCTCCTGCTGCTTGCTGGCTTCCTGCTGCGCCCAATGACGCGTAGCATCGCCCGCCACCGCTTCGATTCGCCGAATCCCTGCGGCGATCGCTTCCTCCCTCACAATTCGGAACGGGCCGATGTCGCCAGTCGATCTTACGTGCGTACCGCCGCAGAGTTCCATCGAGTAGCCGTTCAGCGCGGCCGGCTCGCCGCCGATCTGCACGACGCGCACGACCTCACCGTACTTGTCGCCAAAGAATTGCTGGATGTCGGAACGCTTCTTCGCCTCCGCGTACGCAACCTCGGGGACGTAATAAACCGGCGCATTCTCCCGGATCTTTTTGTTGACCAAATTCTCTACATCGCGCTTTTGCTGCGGCGTCAGCGCTCCGCTCGAAAAATCGAACGTTAATTTGTCCGGCCCGACGTAACTTCCCTTCTGTGCTGCATCGGGACTCACAACCTTGTGTAAAGCCCAATGCAACAAATGCGTCACCGTGTGATGTCGCTCAATAGCGTGACGGCGCGCGGCATCTACCTTAAGGTGGAGCGGTGCTTCCGGAGCCCAGTCGAAACCTTCAACATTCGCAAGCTTGAGGTAAAAGGTATTCGCCTCCTTCAGTGTATTAACTACCTGAACAAACTTGCCATCTTCGACGAACCTCAATTCGCCAGTGTCTCCAACCTGCCCTCCGCTTTCGGCGTAAAAGGGAGATACATCGACAATCGCCCACTTGTCACCGCTACCAGTTCCTCCTGCCTTCTCGACAATGTTGAATAGCTTGGAGTCTGCTTCTAACAGATCGTATCCGACAAACTTCGTCGGAAAATCAACGACATGATGGACGGTGATCGTTGATTTCTTCTGCGCTGCGCGCGCGCGCGCGCGTTGCTCTTCCATCAATTTCTCGAATCCGGCGACGTCGACAGTCAGTCCACGCTCCCGTGCCATAAGTTCCACCAGATCGATTGGAAATCCGTAAGTATCGAACAATTCAAAGACCAACTCGCTCGCCACTAAATCAGGTATCTCTCCTTGATGGATCTGAATGTGACGATAGAGGTCTCTGGCAAGCTGATCGGACAAGTCCGGTGTCAGATGACTATTCCTCCCAAGAATCTTCGCAACCTTTGCAACTGAATCGGGCTTCTCGGCGACGAGTTGGTTGATCTTCTCATTCGTGAGGACAAAACGATTTTCCAACTCTAAGCCAGTGCAGCGATATTTGTTGAACAGTGTACGTCGAATGAGAAGGCGCTCGGTCAGAGCTCGATCACCGGATTGCCGTATGCGATCAACAAATTCTTCGAACTTAGAAATCCCAGTGTCAATTGTTCGATTAAATGCCCCTTCTTCGCGCCTGATCGTTTCTGTGATCTGCTTCTGTTTCGTGCGGACTTCGGGAAAGACGTCACCCGTGATTTTGGCGACAACATCGACAAGTTTGAAGAAGAACGGCTCGTGGAATCCGAGCGTGCGGCCGTAGCGGACGGCGCGACGCAAAACGCGACGCAAAACGTAGCCGCGTCCTTCGTTTGAGGGAATGATTCCGTCGGCAGTCGCGAAACTCAGCGTGCGAATGTGATCGGCGATGACACGGAACGCGATATCGATCTTTTCCTGGTCTGGATCATTTGTAGGGCGGCCGCTCCGGCTGCCTTCCCCTTTCTCCGGCAAGCGATGCGCTTGCCCTACAACGGGCAATGTTGATCGGTAGTTTTTGCCGCTGAGTTTTTCCAGCTCATCAAAGATTGGGCGGAAAACGTCGGTTTCATAATTGGAGATCGTGCCGGAAAAATCAGTGAGGTCTTTTGTGCCTTGAATAATTGCGGTGACGCGCTCAAAACCCATTCCGGTATCGACGTGGCGTTGCGCGAGTGGAACATACTCGACGCGGCCGGGGTCAGCGGCCCCAGCCACAGGTTGCGCATTGAACTGGATGAAAACCAGATTCCAAATCTCGATCGAGCGCGGATCCTCTTTGTTCACCAGCGCGCCACGGGTGTCGCCGTCCGGCATAAGATCGACATGTAGCTCCGAGCACGGGCCGCACGGCCCGGTGTCGCCCATCATCCAGAAATTGTCTGCCTTGCCGCCGTTGACGATGTGAATCGCGGGATCGAGATCGGCTTCCCGAAATAATCTCGCCCATTGATCATGCGCTTCCTGGTCAAACTCGCTCGGTTCGTTAGGCCCGGGTTTGTAAACCGTCGCGTAAAGCCGTTGTGGCGGAAATTTCCAGCGATCGACCACAAGTTCCCAGGCCCAGTCGATCGCCTCCTTCTTAAAATAATCGCCAAAGCTCCAGTTGCCCAGCATTTCGAAAAAAGTGTGGTGATAGGTGTCAAGGCCCACGTCTTCGAGGTCGTTGTGTTTTCCGCCGGCCCGAATGCATTTCTGCGTGTCGGCCACGCGCGGTGGATTCCAGGGCGCCTTTTGTTGCCCGAGGAAAATCGGAACGAACTGGTTCATGCCGGCGTTGGTGAAAAGCAGATTCGGCGCGTCCGGCAAAAGCGACGATGACGGCACGATGGTGTGCTGTTTCTCGCGGAAAAAATCGAGAAACGATTGCCGGATTTGCGCCGAGGTCATGATGTGGAAAATGACGAATGACGAATGACAAATGACGAAATAATGACGAAATCCGAAGCCAAGAGATGACGCCCGCGGCTGATCATTTCGTCATTCGTGCTTCGGACTTCCTTCGTCATTCGTCATTCGGATTTCGTCATTTCGCCGCTTGTCAACTGTACGATGGGAAAGTTGCCGGAGCTCGCGCGGATTTCCAAATGGAAATCTTTCTGCTCCGCTTTCGCCTGGCGCTGCGCGAACAGGCAATTTGTCTGACTCAGCGTTTGGTCTCAGCCGCCGAGCTGGCAAATTTCCACGCTGCGCGAAATTGCTGGTCGATTTGATCGGCTTCGTATTGCCGATTTTGCGCTTTCAACGCGTCCCGCAACCCGGCAAGCGCCCGGCCATTGCGCGGATTTTTCTCGAGGTCGGCGCGAAAAACCCTCTCGGCTTCCGTAGGTTGCTTGTTCGCGAGCAAAACGCGGCCGAGCATCGGTCGAACGGGCGGATACCAGGGGGGCGGTTCGCTGTAATTGAGCGCGTCCTCTGCGGCGACCGCTTGCGTGAGCGAATCGACCGTCACTTTGTCATCGTGGCGGCTGCGGGCGATCATGCCGGCGAGCAGATGGTCGTGAACTTTGAATACGGCGCCAGTTTTGTTCAGCATGTCGTACATCGTATCCGGCGGGATCTTGGTCGCGAGCTCACGAAATGCGCCCTGCTCTTTCTCGGCTTCGGCCGCCTTTCCGGTGTTCGCGAACGCGACGCCACGCAGAGAGTGCCAGACGGCGTTTGTGATTAAGAAAGACGAGTCAGGGACCGGGAGTTTCAGAAGATCGTCCCAACGTTCGAAAGCGAAAAGCACGACTATAGGAGTCGGCAGAAAACCCTCCAAATCGGGCATCGCTTTGACACCGGGTGCAACGTTCGCGACTAAGCGAGCGGCCGCGTCTTTCGCCTCGGGAAAGTTACCCTCCATGGAGGCAGCGAAAGCGAGGAAGTGCAGATTGTGGCTGTAATAAAAGAGCCTGTAAACGCCTTGCTCATGAGTTGCAGCGAGAAATTTCCTGTCGGCCGCGACCGCAAGTTCGTTGCAATGCGCCGCCGCCGGATGATCGCCGACGCGCGCGTAAATATGCGCGGGCATGTGCACAAGGTGGCCCGCTGCGGACGCCAATTTTTCGAGACGCGCCGCACTCGGCAAGGCGCGCTCGGGATGCGGCGATGCTTCCACCGCATGAATGTAATAATGATTTGCGCCGAGGTGATTTGGGTCACGTTCTAGAACCGACTCGAGGGTCGATACGATTTCTTCCGTGCCTTCGGCGGGTTTCCCGTCCGCGGTCCAGAGATGCCACGGATTCAAATTCATCGCGCTTTCGGCGTAAAGCGTGACCGCATCGAGATCGTCCGGATAACGTGTGGCTAACTTGGACATGGCGTCTTTGTAGGTGACATCGAGTTGATGCAAATCCGCTTTCGGATCGTTTGAATAGCGGACCGCGACCGCGTCGATATACGCGTGCTCGGCTTCGGAAGCATTCGACTTGAGCGCGATAGCACGTTGCGCGGCATCATAGCCGGCCCTTTCGCGCTCGGGATCGACGGGCAAATTGTAATTCGGGCCGAGCGTCAGGGCGATGCCCCACCATGCCATGGCTAGCTTCGGATCGAGCTCGGCCGCGCGTTGAAACGATCGCCGCGCTTCATCGTGATTGAATCCGAAGACGAGTTTTAGCCCTTGATCGAAAAACTGCTGCGCTTGGGAATTTTTCGTCGAGACCGGATGATGCACTTCGCCCAAACCCGGCAACAGCTTGGGAGACGAAGCCGGATTGGTTTTCGCAGGCGCGGCCGAAACTGAAATGGCGACGCCAGTCGCAAGCGTCAGGATGATTCGTTGAATGAACATGTCAATCTGATGCCCCCCGTTTCTATTTTTTATCTTCGTCGAGCTTCACTTTGAGGGCGGCCTCGATTTCCTGGTAGATCGCCTGATCGTTTTTCAACACTTCCTTGGCGGCGTCGCGGCCTTGCGCCAGTTGGGTACCCTTGTAATTCAACCATGACCCGCGCTTTTCGATGATTTGTTTTTCGAGCGCGAGATCGAGAAGTGCGCCGGTCGAAGAGATGCCTTCGTTGTACATGATGTCGAATTCCGCCTCCGTAAACGGCGGGGCGACCTTGTTTTTGACGATTTTGACGCGCGTGCGATTGCCCGTCACCACGCCGTCGGTTTGTTTGATGGCGCCGATGCGGCGAATATCGACTCGCACGCTGGCGTAAAATTTCAGCGCTTTGCCGCCTGGGGTCGTCTCCGGGTTGCCAAACATGACGCCGATCTTCTCGCGGATCTGATTTGTGAAAACGCAACACGTTCGCGCTTTCGAAATCAGCGCAGTGAGTTTGCGCAAAGCAGCGCTCATCAGTCGGGCTTGCGCGCCGACGGTGGCGTCGCCGATTTCGCCTTCCAGCTCCGCTCTTGTGACCAGGGCGGCCACCGAATCCACGACGATAACGTCGAGGGCGTTTGAACGGATCAACGTCTCGCAAATGCGCAGAGCTTCTTCGCCGGAGCTCGGCTGGGAAACGAGCAGGTCGTCCAGATTGACGCCAAGCTTCCTCGCGTATTGCGGATCGAGCGCATGTTCGACGTCGATGAACGCGGCAAGCCCGCCGCGTTTCTGCGCCTGCGCAATAACGGTGAGCGTGAGCGTGGTTTTGCCGGACGATTCGGGACCGAAAACTTCGACGACTCGCCCCCGAGGAAATCCACCGACGCCAAGCGCGCGATCAATGAGAATGTTGCCGGTCGGAATGACATCGATATCGACAATTTTTTCGTCGCCTAGGCGCATGATCGCGCCGTCGCCGTAATCCTTGGCAATTTGTTGAATCGCCAGGTCGAGATTTTTGTTTCGCGCGGCGGTCAATCTATCTGCGCCGGTTTTCTCTTCAGTCTTGGTCGCCATATCGAGATGACTCTAAGTAAGTCTCTGGCGACAATTCGCCAAGCACAAAAGCTCACGCGCGGCCGCATGAAAAGAAAAAGGCCGCGAACCGGCGGTCCGCGGCCCTCGATTGCCAAGAGAAACTCGCCGATCAGGAAACCTTGATCTTCCGTGGCTTGACCTGCTCCGCTTTAGGCAGAGTCAAAGTCACGACGCCCTGGTCAATCTTTGCGCTGATCTTGTCTGCGTCGATCGATGGATCGAGCTCAAAGGCGCGGCGATAATCTTCGCGGCGCGACTCGCGATGGATCAGCGTGCCTTCGACGGTGGGAAGGGAACGGCGTCCGATAATCGTCAGCTCGTTGTTCTCGACCGAGACGTCGAGGCCGTCCTCGTTCACGCCAGGCATTTCGACTTGCAGCATGTAACCCTCACCATCTTCGATGATGCTGGCGATCGGCGCGACGAAATGTTCGTTCTGGCGAAGCTCACTGTCGCGATTTTCACGGACCAATGTCTTCATGTTAATTCCTTTCGTAAGGTTTGGGACGGCCAGCAGGCGCGCCCAGGTTTGGTTAGTCGGCGTTGACCTGAATTTGCTTCGGCTTTGCTTCCTCCGCCTTCGGCAACGTCACGGTCAGGATGCCATCCCGATAAGTCGCGCTCACTTTATTGGCGTCGACGCGGGACGGCAGCGTGATGCTGCGGCGGAACTTACCGATATAACGCTCGGCGCGTGGAACTTACCGATATAACGCTCGGCGCGATCAGCCTTCTCGCCGTTGGAACTTTCGCTCTTGCGTTCGCCAGCGATTGTCAGCGTTCCATCGTGCAAGGAGATTTCGATGTCCTCCTTGCGCATGCCGGGCAATTCGACCGTAGCGACGACATTGTCATTGTTCTGATAAAGATCGAGCGCAGGCGACCAGCCACTGAAAAGCTGCCCCTGGCGTCCGAAATTAGACCATGATGGCAACTCGAAAAGTGTATTGAGGTCATCCCTCAGGTTGCTCCAGCGATCGAAGGACGGCCATGCCGTCAATTCAGGAATTTGATAACGAATTAGACTCATAGTGAATTTCCTCTCTAAGTAACAGGATTTGTAAGGGTTTTTTCGCTTTTCCGAATAGCTGGGGTCGTGCCAGATCAAAACGGAGGTAAACCAAATATTATAAAATTCTTGCTATTAGCTTCTTATGTTTGGATCAAACGCCCGATATCAAATCGAGCATTGGTCCAATATGTTACAGACAGGCAGATTTTCGTTGAAGGACCTGAGACAAAATCGCGCAATTTTTTTTCGAAGACGGGTTTGCTGCACCGCGCGTAGGTGGATATTAATCTCCTCATGTCTTTAGCAGGAAATGATGAGCGCTTTATGCGCGCAGCGTTGAAGGAAGCGCGCAGAGCATTGGGGCAAACGAGCCCCAATCCGGTTGTCGGCGCCGTGCTGGTTATTGATAATCGAATCGTCGCCAAAGGCCATCACCGCCAGGCGGGCTGCCCACATGCAGAGATCGTATGCCTGCGCGACTTTGAGAATGCTGTTCCAGCCGCAGCGACATTGTACGTGACGCTGGAACCTTGCTCCACAACCGGGCGCACTTCACCATGCACGGACGAAATCATCAAAGCAGGCCTAAAGACCGTCGTGATCGGCACTATCGATGTAAATCCGCGCCACGCTGGGCGCGGCGTGACACTTTTGCGGAATGCAGGCATTAAAGTGCGGGTCGGCGTTTTGACCGAGGAATGCGCTTCCCTCAACGAAGCGTTCAATAAATGGATCGTCACTGGGCGACCTTTTGTTGTCGCCAAGTGCGGGATGAGCTTGGACGGACGGCTGACGCGACGCCCTGGTGAGTCGCGTTGGGTAACGAACACCGCCGCGCGCCAACACGCCCGCACGCTGCGTGGGCAAGTTGATGCAATCGTTGTCGGCGCCGCGACGGTCCGGATCGATAACCCGCGACTGACAATTCGTAGTTTGCAGCAAGCCCGGCAACCGTGGCGCGTTGTTTTAACGCGCTCTAGTAAACTGCCACGGCGCGCGCGCTTGTTTACCGATCGCTTTGCTGAGCGAACGCTAATTTATCGACGCAAATCTCTCAGAACAGTTCTCACCGATTTAGGGAAACGAAATGTGACCAGCGTGTTGCTGGAAGGCGGGGGCGAGGTGCTCGGTCAAGCATTGGACGCACGCCTCATCGACAAAGTGCAACTTTACTTGGGTCCGATCTTGACAGGCGGTCCGGTGATCGCATTCCCTGGCCGCGGGGCCGATGCCACGGAACATGCGGCCCATCTCGATCGAATCGTTTACCGGAGGCTCGGCCAAAATGTCTGCATCACCGGTTACTCGAGATTTCCAGAAAGACATCCAGCGGCCTGAATAGTCTGAATAATATGTAGAAACCTTTCGTCTTAAATAGAGTTAAATGTCTAAGGAGGTAAAAATAATGAACTGGAAAAAGCTTCTTTTAATTGCGCTGGCGATAAGTGGCTTCGCGTTTGCGTCCGTGCCAAGTTCTGACGGGGGTGTCTCCGTTGGCATCGGCGTCGGATTTCCTGTGGCTTATGGGTATCCATATGGGTATGGCAATCCCTATCCTTACTACTATGGTCCAAACGTTTACGTTGGACCAAGTTTCTATTGGTACCACGGGCATCGCTATTACAGGCACAATCGCTATCACCGTTACTATCGGGGATACTGAGCGGCTCTAGCTCCTTGCCGAGCTGGCTGGGTCCAATTCCGGGCCAGCTCGATTCTTTTCGCAGTGAACGGCAATAAGCGACAGGCGCCAAAACGGTCAGTGAATCGGCGCCACGGAAACGGCGGGAGTCGATGTCGAGGTAGCGCCAGGCGTTGATTGACGCGACTGAAATTCATTTTTCAATCGCTCATTCAGTTGCGGTAGCTGCTGGTCTCGTTTCGCCTCGAATTGTTCTCGCAGCTGCCGCTCGATCTTCAGTCGCTCTTGGAGATAACGCGCCTCGAACTGGTCGCGCGCGTTCTGATCCAGACGAAGGCCAGACTGGCGCAGGGCCGCTTCAGCTTCGGTTTTTAGCTGTTGGCGATGTATTTGGTAGCGTTCGCGGAGCAACTTCTGCTGTTCCGGATTCATGCGAAGCCAACGCTCGGCATTTTTCCTGAACGCCTGACGCTCTTCGGGCGAGAGTTGAAAGAAGCGCTCGCCCGGGCCCCGACGCTCGCTTGGGCCTCGAAACTGGTTGTTGTGCCGGTCAAAGCCGCCGCCAAGCCGGCCCGATTTTTGTGACGGTCCTTGGGCGAAGCTGAAGTACGACGCGAAGATCGAGAGGGCGATCGTTGCGACTATAAGGTTGAATCTTCGTCCCACAAATTGTTTTCGTCCGAGGCCAGCAGTTCGTCCAAATCTGCAACAACTTCATAGTCCTGCGCGTCGATTTTTGCGACTGGATCAGATTCAGCAGCGACCGGTTTTAGACGCAATGAAGGATTGTGGGCGAAAATAATCGCCGCGATCACCGCCACTGCCAGCCCCGAAGCGGGAACGAGTCTGCGCAACCTCAACCAGGATCGCACGTGCTCGAACCAGCGCGGTTCTTGCCGGATTTGTCGCAGGACGTTACGGGCAAACAATGGCGGAAGCTTGGGTTCAACTGAGTGCCCAAGGAGATCCCACAATTGCTGATCATCTTCACGTTTCATGCCCGCGAATTAAACTAACGACGCGGTTAAAAGTTGCGCGCGGAAAGAGCTCGTGCAAGGCCGACTCGCTCCCCGTCAGAGGTAACCGATTGGATCGATTAGGTGGGTCTCCCAGTCGCTTCCTCGCATTGTGCCAGGGGCGCAGCGCACTAAAGGACCTTCCTGGCTTAGCCGAACCCTCCCGATCTACGGTTCAGGCGCTTCCAGAAACCCTGAAAGCTGGCGGATGCGGGTGGGATGGCGCATTTTGCGCAAAGCTTTCGCTTCGATCTGACGGATGCGCTCGCGGGTGACCCGGAATTGCCTGCCCACTTCTTCGAGTGTTCGGCTGTATCCATCGACCAACCCGAAGCGTTGCTCCAGCACTTGGCGCTCACGCTCCGTCAAGGTTTCGAGGACGTCTTTGATTTTCTCTTTCAATAAGACGATTGCTGTCATGTCGCTCGGGTTTTCCGCGCCTTTGTCCTCGATGAAATCACCAAAATTGGTTTCTTCGCTTTCCCCGACTGGCGACTGGAGCGAGATCGGCTGTTGCGCCATTTTCAGAACCGCGCGGACGCGATCGACCGGCAACAAAATCTCTTCCGCAACCTCTTCCGGCGTAGGCTCGCGACCGTATTCCTGGACCAGTTGTTTCTGCACACGCATCAGCTTGTTGATCGTCTCGATCATATGAACGGGAATGCGAATAGTGCGCGCTTGATCGGCGATTGAACGCGTGATGGCCTGGCGGATCCACCAGGTCGCATAAGTCGAAAACTTATAGCCGCGGCGATATTCAAACTTCTCGACCGCTTTCATCAACCCCATGTTTCCTTCCTGAATCAAGTCGAGAAAGGAGAGACCGCGGTTTGTATATTTTTTTGCGATCGAAATAACGAGACGCAGGTTGGCTTCCACCATCTCGGTCTTGGCCCGGAGCGCGTGAAGAAGCCAGCCTTTCAGCGTTTGATACTGCTCGGCATAGCCATCGAATGAGAGCCAAAGATCTTTCTCTAATTCCCGCGCTTTGGCCACGAGCGCTAAATGTTTCTTTCGTTCGCGCGGGCATTTCGCCATTTCCCCCTGGAGATGAAGCAAGAGGTGGTATTGTTCGTCCGCCAGGTGAACAAATTCCTCCGTGACCTTCTGTTTGAAATAAAACTTTGGGTAATAATTTTGCAGCGAAGCCACTGTTTTCTGAAATGACTTGAGCTTCTTGGTCTGCTTCTTTGAAGAGTTGTGCAAGAACTGCTCATATTGCTGGCTGATGGACTTGCTCAACTTTTCCACCTGCCGGCACAACCGCGGGAGCATTTTCATGTAACGCTCGCGGCTCTCGATTTTTTTGTCGAGAATGACGCGATCGAACCGTTCCCGGCCCTCGGTCAGTTTCTCGGCAAGATCGAGATGAGCGCGCGCGATAAAACCGAATCGATTGATGTGCTTCTGCACCATGTTTTCGGCTTCTTCGATCCGCTTGGAAATTTCGACTTCCTGTTCACGGGTGAGCAGCGGGACCTGGCCCATCTGCTTGAGATACATGCGCACGGGATCATCGAGGACATCGAACTTCGTTTCGCGCTTCTCTTCCTCTTCTTCTTCCTCCTCCTCAGTGTCCTTTTTCCCATCTTTGTAACGGTCGACCTCGGATGCTTCGATGATGTCGATCTCCATCCGGCGCAGTCGCGTTAGGATGACGTCGAGTTCATCGGCGTCGGTAATACCTTTCGGCAAGGCGTCGTTCAGGTCGTCGAAGGTGAGATAACCTTGTTCTTTCGCGAGCTTGATTAGCTCCCGAATGCGGCTCTGAATTTCAGTGGCATTACGCGAAGGCGTTGCTATCTCGCTCCGCGGTCTTCCGGGCTTTTGACCGTCGCGCCGCCGCGCTTTGACCAGAGCGCTAATGCGCCCGGGTTTGAACGCAAGGATCGTCCCCTGCTTCTTCAATTTTCGCCAGAGTGTCGAAGCTGTCACGCGAGAACTACGGCGAAGGCGTTTTGGTCTGGGTCGCTTTAGCGGCGACTCTCGGGCCCCTGTCTTTCGTGTCGAATGCCTGGCCAAGATTGCGCGGTTAAGATTTGACTGAGACGCTCGATGACTGCCGCTTCGATCGACATTTAAATGTCGCGCGCCGGGGCAGGCGAAAGCTTGGAAAGTTCGTGGAGCTGTTCTCGCAGGTCAAGGATTTGTTTCTGCAAATTAACCACGTCGCCGGTGCTGAGCTCGGGAAGCTTCATCTTATTCTCTGCCACTTCGAGCTGGCGTCGCAACACGGCCTGTCGAATGCCCAGCCACCATTCCTCCGCCATCGTTCCAGCCTTCGCCGGCATCTTTTGCAGCAACCAGGAAGCAACCAGCCCTTCCTCCGCCGGCGAGAGCGTGGCCATAAAGGCGCTGAGCGAGGCCGGGTCGTTCACGCGCAATTCGCTGCCGAGGATGCGGACAAGAATTTCCGCACCCGGCATTTGGGCAAGAACTTCGCGCCAATTTTGCCCGCGGAGAAAATTGCGCACCTCCTCATCGCGCAACGCCAGCAGACAAAGCAAGGCAATGTCGTGCCTCGGCCCCGGAGCAGTTTCGCGGCTGCCGGATTCTGATGTGGGAATGGATTCGCGCTTGGGGTTCGGCAAAAGAGTTGCAAAATCTAGAGCGGAGACACCAAGCCGCGAGCTCACTTTGCTGACGATTTCTCCGCGCATCATCGGATCGTGCACCCGCGAGGCCGTCCCGGCGAGCTTGCGGGCGAGCTGCATCTTGGCGCCCAACGAACTCAGATCGACGATTGCCGCCTCGCGCTCGATCCAATAATCGAAAAAATCACGCGCTGCCGCGACGCGTTTTTCGAATTTTTCTTTTCCCTCTCGCCGAACAAGTGAATCCGGATCTTCACCTGCTGGCATTTCAGCAACGCGCACAATCAAATCGTTCTGAAGCAGTGCATCGAGCGACCGCTCGGCCGCTTTGTTTCCCGCCGTGTCCGCATCGAAGCACAGAACCACTTCGCCCACAAAACGCTTTAGGAGCCGCGCTTGGTTCTCCGTAAACGCGGTCCCCTGTGGCGCGACCACGTTAGTAATCCCAGCTTCGTACAAGGTGATGAGATCAAGCTGACCTTCGCACACGATCGCGCAGTTCGCTTCAATGAGGCCACGTTTGCTCTTGTGCAGGCCAAAAAGTACGTTGCCTTTTCGAAAGAGCGGCGTCTCCGGCGAATTGATATACTTTGCGCTCTCGGCTTCGTTCTCCAGAAGACGGCCGCTGAACGCGATCACTTTGCCGTCCACGTGGTTGCAGATTGGGAACATGATCCGTCCGCGGAAACGATCGTAGTAGGTTTGAGGTTTGAGGTTCGAGGTTTGATCTGGCGCGCGATCTGTGTCGTCTTTCGTTTTGACCAAACCACTCGCAATTAATTCATGCGCGTCATAACCGCGCCCGCGCGCCCAACTGCCGAATGCATCCCACCCATCGGGCGCAAAGCCGAGTTGCCATCGTTTCGCAATTTCAGCCGAAATGCCGCGCTTTTTCAAATAGTCGCGGGCCGGTTCGGCGAACTCTTTTTTCAGCAAGTTGTCATGAAACCATCCGGCGGCTTCCGCATGCAGTTTCAACAACGCGCGGCGCGCTTCCTGTTGCCGATCTTCACCGTGTGGCCCCCGCTCTTCGGTCACCGGAATGCCGACACGGGCCGCGAGCTTGCGCACCGCCGAGGGGAAATCGATGTGCTCGTAATCCATCACGAAGCGGAAAACGCTTCCGCCGGCGCCGCAGCCAAAGCAGTGGAAGGTCTGCCGCTGGGGGCTAACATGAAACGATGGCGTTTTCTCCTGATGAAACGGACAGAGTGCTTTGAAAGTTGCTCCCGCGCGTTTCAGTGGAAAGTACGAACCGATTACCTCGACGATGTCATTCGCCGCGGCGATTCGCTCGATCGTATCTGACGGGATTGTCCCCATGAAACGCTGGATTTTTCGCTCGTTTGGTTTGAGAAGCGATGTCAAACTTACGCCGTGGAGCGGCGCTTCCAACCGATGAAAAAGATTCTCTTGTTTCTGGTGATGGCCTGTGTTTCCAGCGGGCTCAATCATCCTGGAGTCGCGGGAGCACGCGACCTCATTCACAAAGGCGACGTCGTGGTTGTCCCGCTGCGCGGCGAAGTTTCTCCCTCTCTCCTTATGTTCTTGCGTCGCGCCGAGAAGGCAGCGGAGAACAACGGCGCCGCGGCAATCATTTTTGAAATGAATACTTATGGCGGCCGACTCGACACGGCAGAGGAAATTACCAGCGTGCTCAATCACGCCACCATTCCCACCTACACATTTATCAATTCAAACGCCGGTTCGGCCGGCTCGCTCATCGCGCTCGCCACCCAACATATCTACATGGCGCCAGTGAGCGCGATCGGCGCGGCCGCGCCGGTGTTGCCGACGGGCGAAGACCTCCCGGCCACTGAACGCGAGAAAACAATTTCGTATTGGTCCGCCCTCATTCGCAGCACTGCCATTCGGAACAAACATAATCCCGATATCGGCGAGGCGTTCATGAACAAGGACAAGGAAGTGAAGATCGGCGATCGCGTGATTCATCCGAAAGGCACACCGCTCACGCTTAACGCGCAGGAGGCGACCGAGCAGATCAACGGCAAGCCGGTACTCGCTGACGGCGTCGCCGATTCGATTGTCGATCTAACGCAAAAAGCCGGGCTCAAAGGCAACATCGTCTCGCTCGACCCGAGCGGCTTCGAGCAACTCGCCTTTTGGATCACTGCACTCGCACCGCTGCTGCTCCTGGGTGGAATCATCGGCGCCTATCTCGAATTCAAAATTCCCGGGGCGAGTTTGCCCGGAATTTTCTCGGCGGTTTGCTTTGCGCTTTTTTTCCTCGGTCATTACCTGGCTGGCCTTGCTGGCTGGGAGGTTGTTGCCCTCTTTGTTCTGGGGATCGTGCTGGTGTTGATCGAGATTCTCTTTTTCGCGCACTCCACCATCGTTTTCGGTGTAGTCGGGGTTTTTGTTATCCTGGCCTCGTTGCTTTGGGCAATGATCGATCGTTACCCAGGCCAAACTTTTTTCCCAACCGAGCGTATGCTCGCCATTCCATTGCTTAATCTTTTCATCGCGATAGCCGCTTCAGTTGTTGCGATCACGTTTCTCGCCCGGTTTCTACCGCGCACGAGTCTGTATCGCCGATTTGCTCTCATGACCTCGAATCCGCCGGGCCCATCGCTGGCCGCCGTGCCGCGCGAATTTGCGACTCCGCTCGCGCTCATGCCCGGAATGCAGGGCACCGCGCTCACGATTTTGCGGCCAAGCGGAAAAGCCCGCTTCGCCGATCATGTTGTCGATGTTGTCACCGAAGGCGAATTCATTGCGCCGCAAACACCGATCACGGTGATCCAAACTGACGGAATGCGCGTGGTAGTGAAGGGCACAACGCCCTGATCAGATTATCCGCCAGCCACCACGCGAATAAATTCGATGCAGTCGCCTTCCGCCAGCGAGTGTTGCGGCCATTCCTGTCGATGTAAAGCATAACCGTTGTGCTCGATCAAGATCGTTTGCCGAGACAATTGATAGCGTTCAACCAACTCTTCAATCGTCTGAGCGCCTCGCGCGTCCACGCCCTCACCATTGAGTGAAATCGTCATACATTCGTCAGCGCTTGGTCCCAATCTTTCCAAACGGGTTCAAAGCCACGACGCCGCAACACGGCGGCGATTTCAGCCGGAGAACGCTCATCGCTGATTTCGAATTGTCCGGTTGCGAGCTGATCTTCTCCATTCTGGAAATCGGGAGCCATGATGCGACCGCGCACGGTGCGATGCAAATGTCCGCCGCCCTGCCGCGTGTAACCGCCGGGCTCGGTATGACTGCCGGCACTCATCATGGTCACGCCTAACAAGACCAGCGAATCACGCAATAACGCCCGCTCGCGCGTGCTCAGCACAATGCCAACCTGCGGAAAGGTGACGCGCAACGCGCACACTAATTGCGCCAACTCGCGGTCGGTCATCGAGAACAGCGGCCGGAAACCGCCCGCTGCCGGCCGCAACCTCGGCAGGCTCACGCTGATTTGCGCCTGCCAGCAATGTTTGAGCAAATATTCTACGTGCGCCGCGAGCGCGATCGATTCTTCCTGCCAACGCGATAATCCAAAGAGCACACCGATTCCGAGCCGGCGGAATCCAGCGCGGTAGCCGCGCTCCGCGCAATCGAGGCGAAAATTAAAATCGCGCTTGGGACCGGCGGTATGCATTTCCGCATAAACCGCGCGGCTGTACGTTTCCTGATAAACGACCAACCCTTCCGCGCCAGCATCGACAATCGGAACGTAATCGCTCATTTCCATCGGACCGACCTCGATCGCAATTGACGAAAAATCTGGCGCCAGAGCGCGCACGCATCCGGCGAGATAATCGCGGCTGACGAACTTTGGATGCTCGCCGGCCACGAGTAAAATCTGACGGAAACCTTGCCGTGCGAGATGCTGCGCCTCGGCCATCACTTCATCGACGCTTAGCGTGACGCGCAGGATAGGGTTGTCCCGCGAAAATCCGCAATATCGACAGTTGTTAATGCATTCGTTGGAAAGATAAAGCGGGGCGAAGAGCCGCATCGTGCACCCGAAATTGTGCAAGGTGAGGGCGCGCGACGTCTGCGCCATCGTTTCGAGCGCCGAATCGGATTTCGGCGCGATGAGCTCCTCAAACCGCCGGACAAGCGGCGATTTGTCCAGCGCAAGATTGTCGAGCGTTTTGGCGAATGACATCGCACTAATTTCGCGCGGCCTGCACGCTTGGCAAACACTCCCGGACGACAAACCCGCAAACCAGAAAACAAAAGCGCCGGAACAGATTGTTCCGGCGTTTTTCAAAAGAATTGCCAGGTCTTAGAAGGCAAACGTGACGCCGCTGCGCACCAGGCCGAAGTTATTGTCCGGCCCATCCACGACGTTCCAACTGAAATCGTTCATCCAGCCGATGTGCGGGGTGATGCGAATTTCGATGCCGCCGCCAAATTGGACAATCGCCTCGGTCGTACTACCGCTGTGGTCGGTATGAAAAAGCTCTACCGTCGCGTCACCAACGATGCCCAATCCGTCAAAGACGACTCGATGTCGCTCCCCGCCGCCAAAAATGGCGCCGCCCCCAGCCCAAATGTAGGGAGCGAAGCGTGTACACGGAATTGGATAACGCAGCGTGAAGGTCCCCAGAACAGAACCAACCGCGCGGGACTCGTGACCCGTTCTATCGATGGAGACCGGCGGAGCGACTTCAAAGTCAAATGTTTCCCGCCTGGCATCCACGACCCAGCCTTCAATTCCGACACCGAAGTAACGGTGGAAGAAGTATTTTAGATCAATGCCGCCGCCCCAGGCGTGATCGGCTTCAACGTAGCGATCGTTGGCCGAATCGGTCCCGGTGAAGAGGTAGGTGCCCCAAAGACTGACATTAAATTCATTGTCGGCGTACCATTGTGGGCAAGGCGGTGGAGCAACCTGCTTCGTCTCCTTTCCAGAATACTCCGGCCCGGCAAACACCGGCGCGGCGAGAGCGGCCATTGCACAAAAGGTCACGGCAAGCTTTTTCATACCCTGGCTATCGGTTACGAGTTCTTCCGAGGCGGGTCAACAAGAAATCCCAGAATATTTCGCTGACATTACTGCGTGGTGAAATTTTTCTAAATTTTCTATAATGACGCTAACTAAGTAAAACGGCGGCATCGAACTGAATCGAATGCCGGACCAGCTATCGTTGTGGCTGATATCGTGGAGATTAAATTCAGCGCTGGCGAACCATTCCAGATAGGCGGTAGAGAAACCTTATTCACCTTTGGTCTAAGCAATATTCAGGGCCGGCCAGCGCGACCGACGCTAAAGCTAATTCTCGTGCCGCCTCGCCGCGGCGAGTGGAGCGTCCGCAGCAAAGCGAATCAGGGTTTTAGTTCCGCTCCCGTAATTGCATCAGTGATGATGAATTTTTCGTGGTGAAAGGCGGAATCGCCGCGAAACATGAGCCGGCCAGCGTAACGGCGCTCCAGTTCCACCAGCAATTCTTCGTCTTCCTCTTTCAATCGCTTCAGCACGTCGGGATTCAGGATCACGCGGATTTCGTGAACAGTGTCCTGATACTTGCGCATGACGGTATTGAGCGTGCGATGCAATTCCACGCTTGTGGTCATGGACGTTTTCACCACACCGTGACCACCGCAGTAGGGACAATTTTCATAAATCGTGTCGCTCAGGCTTTCTTGAGCGCGCTGTCGTGTCATTTCCATCAAGCCGAGAGAGGAGATCGGAAGCACGTGGGTCTTGGCCTTGTCGCGCTTGAGCCGCTCTTTCATCAAGTTGTAAACCATCTGCTGGTCTCTGCGGCTCTTCATGTCGATGAAATCGCCAATAATTAATCCGCCGATGTTACGCAACCGCAATTGGCGCGCGATTTCATCCGCCGCTTCCAGATTCGTTTGCAGAATCGTTTTCTCCACGTCGCGGCCGCCTTTGTTGCGGCCAGTGTTCACGTCGATGGCGACGAGCGCTTCGGTTTCGTCGATCACGATGTAGCCTCCGCACTTAAGCCACACTTGTCGATGGAAGGCGTCATCGATTTGTTTTTGCACGCCAAAGGTTTCGAAAATCGGCGCGGCACCATCGTAAAAATGAATTTGATTGCGCGCCCGCCGCGAAATCTGGCCGACCATTTCGCTCATGCGTTCGGTCGCGACGCGATCGTCGCAAACCACTTCGTCGATTTCTTCGGTCAGAAAATCGCGCACCGTCCGTTCCACCAGATCAGGTTCCTCAAAAACGCGACAGGGCGCCGGTTGCTCACGGATTAGCTGCTCGACTTTGGCCCATTGATCGAGAAGAAAGCGCAAATCGCGCACGAAATATCTGGCGCGCTGGCCCTCGCCCACCGTTCGAATGATCACGCCGATGCCTTCGGGAATATCGAGCTCACGCAGAATTTTGCGGAGGCGATCGCGTTCTTTCGGCTCTTCGATTTTTCGCGAAATGCCGCTGCGGTCGCTGAATGGCATCAAGACCAAATAGCGCCCGGCGAAACTGAGATTGGTGGTAACGCGCGGTCCCTTTGTTCCAATCGGTCCTTTGGTGACCTGCACGATGACCTCGGAGCCGACCGGATAGATGCTGGGAATGTCTTTGGCAGTGATCCGCTTTCGCGGTCGTTTGTTGGCCGGCCGATCGATTTCCTCGATGCCGCTGTCGAGCGCGGCGGGAATGGCATCCCAGAAATGGAGGAAAGCGTTCTTTTCGAAGCCGATGTCCACGAACATCGCCTTCAATCCAATCTCGATGTTCTTGACTTTACCTTTGTAAACGCTGCCGACTATATTGCGCGAGCTTTCCCGCTCGACGCTGTATTCTTCAAGCTGGCCGTTCTCGAGCAGCGCGACGCGGCGCTCGAGTTTTTCCACGCTGAGGATGAGTTTGTTGCCGGTCTTGCGTGAAGAAAGACCTAAAATTTTTCTTACTTTGTCTATCATAAAGCTGAGGAGGTTGAGCGACCAAAATGGGAAGTCGCGAGGACCCCGCTTTCGTTGCACCACGACGTGGCAGGCTTCCCGGAAAAGTTTCTGATCGAAAGTTCATCGCGCGCCGGGACGACGGGCCGGCGGCGGAGTTGGCGCAGGCTGACGTCGAACTCCAAAAAGACGTTCGAAAAAGTTCCGAGGGCGGGCCGGCGCTGCAACTGGAACAGCCCGAGGCAGGCGAGCCCGTCTCACCGTTCCTTGCGCGTCGGCCTCAGGTTCTACATCAGGAGCCGCATCGGCATTCGCCATCTGCGCATCGGCATTTTGTGATTGGTCCGCAGTTTCTTCGTCCTCGCCTCCGAGATTGCCTCCTGTGTCGTGATAAGTCACTGCTTTGATCAATTGGAGCGGATTGGCCTTATGTGCGGGTGCGAGCCAGGCGACCTGCATATCGAACTTTCCTTCATCCTGCGCGAGCGTGCGTTCGAGAATGCGTGTAGCGATCGGGCCCGCGACCTCGCCGCCGTGCCCAGAGGCGCCCTGCACCATCACTGCGACGACATACTTCGGATGGTCAAATGGCGCGAAACACGCAAACCACGCCACGTTTTCCTCGTGGCCACGGTCGGTGGCCTGCGCAGTGCCGGTTTTGCCAGCCACCACAACATCTTTCAAACGCGCTCTGCCACCGGTTCCTCCATCTTCGTTAACAACTTTCCAAAGGCCTTTGCGCACCAGATCAATTTTGTCAGGTGACATTTCCTGACGTAAGTCCGATCGCACTCGTGGCGTCTGAGGCACTGCGACCTTGCCATGCTCGTCCATCACAGGAGAGCCGTCTTGGTTCAAAACTCGATCCACCAGCCGTGGGTAATAGCACACGCCGCCGTTTGCGATCGTCGCGTAGGCCATCGCCAATTGCAGAGGCGAAACAAGCGTGTACCCCTGGCCGATCGAAACATTGGCCGTTTGCGCCTGCGACCACCTCTCCTGCGGATGGTGAATTTGCATCCACTCAGGCCCTGGCATATTGCCGGTTTGTTCAGCTGACAGTTGCAGGCCCGATTCTTCGCCGATTCCCAACATCTTGCCAACGGCGTCAATCGACTGGATACCAGCCGCGTTTCCGTACTGGTAGAAAAACGAATCGCATGACACCTTAATTGCATCGGCGAGTCCGATGGTCCCGTGCGTATAATGTTTTTCGGCTACCCAGCAACGGAAAAAGTGATCGCCGTAACTCACACCGCCACCGCAGCTGTATTTGGCCCCCGCTAGATTTTTCGTGCCCCGCAATCCGGCGAGCGCCGTGATGAGCTTGAATGTCGAGCCCGGCGGTAGGCAGCTAATCGCGCGGTTGACCAGTGGAACGCCCTCGTCCTTTTGCAGTGCTTTCCAATCCTTCGCCTTGATGCTTGGGATGAAGGTATTCGGATCGAATGATGGCACGGATGCCATCGCCAAAATGTTGCCGTTGTTTGGATCGACAACCATCGCCGCACCGCGGCTGATAGCACGCAACGCTTCCTCAGCCACGGCCTGAATTCGCGCGTCGATGGTTAGAAAAACGTTCGCTCCTTGTTTGGGCGGCTCTTCCCGCAAAACGCCATCGATCACGCCTTTGGCATTGCGTCGCAGGTAGCGCACTCCCGGTTTGCCGCGAAGATATTCATCCATCGATTTCTCGACGTTCGATTTTCCCTCCACATCGCCTTGATAGAACGTGTACTTTCTTGCCTCGTCCTTGTTTATGTCATCAGGCGCACCGACGTAACCGAGAATGTGAGCCGCCAGCGCGCCGTAAACGTAGGAACGCACCGGCTTGATCGCGATGTCAACGCCAGGCAATCCGACATCGTGCTCGGAAAATTTCGCCATCGTCGGGAAATCGATGTCCTTGATGTAGGAGAAGGGCACCTCGGTATCGTTGCGGTAATGCCTCTGAAGTTGGCCGGCGTTGTAATCGCGCGCCAGATCGAGATCGTCCAGACGCGGGACAACGCCGTCATTGACGATCTTAATGATGTCCGGCTCCTTTACATCTTTCGGCATGCCATTGATGATGGCGCGATATTCTTCGAGCGGTGGCGGACCGAAACGTTCGCGATAGCCCTTCACCATTTCCGGCAAATAAAAATCGACCTCATAGCTGGCCCGATTTTGCACCAGCGTCAGTCCGTTGCGGTCTTTGATCTCGCCGCGCACGGACGGAATTCTCACTGTCGCTTGCGAGCTGCCACGAACCTGCGCAGTCCAGTCGGCACCGTGCGCTACTTGTATCCACCAGAGTCTGAGCGCGAGCGCGCCCATTCCCAGCAGCATTAAGAGCCCCAGAAATTGAATCCGCAAATGCGGGCTGAGGGGACGGTTCATTCGAAGCGAGTCCTTTCGGAAAGATACGGATAAGCCGTGATCCGTGCTATCCATTGCAAGAACCAGAAAATAATTGGCGCCATTACCATGGCGATCAAACCGGGCCCACCGATCTGCCACCAGACTTCCCGGGAAAAAATGATGGACCCGCGTCGAAATGTGATCATCAAATATTGCGCTAGAATAATCGCTGAGGTGCAGATGCCGCTTAGAACGCAATGCACTTCCCAGCGGCCGCGGAGGAAGAGTGGCCTTAGGCCATGCATGATTCCCGCCAGCACAGCGTAGAGTAGTATCGACCATCCCATTGAAATTTCAACCTTCGCCCCAATCACCTGCACGGTGAGCGCGTCCAAGAGGATGCCAGCGTACAAGGCGAGGGCGAGCATGAGCGGGAACGGCAATGCCATTGCTCCGTAAAAAACGATCACCGGTGCGATGTAAATGTGCGCGTTGTGGAGCCAGGGCAGCGTCGGAATGAAAAACTCCGCTATCTGCGCAATGAGGACGAAAACCAGCAGAATAAAAAAGAAGATCATTTTCGGCCCGTCACCACGAAGACGTCCTCTAGATGCGATAAATCGACCGCCGGCGTGAGCTGCGCCTGTCCATCCAGCTCACGCACCCGAAAAGTTTTGACTGCGCCGATCAGCAAGCCCGACGGAAAAACGCCGCCTACGCCCGAGGTGTAAGCTTTTTGCCCTGGCTTCAAATCCGCTTGTTTCGAGAGAAAATTCAGATTCAAAAATGGAGTCAACCCACCACTCACACGCTCGCCGGAAACAATCCCTTGTTCGCGCGTTCCTTCCACCGACGCCGCGACCTTGCAATTTTCATCTGAAACCAAAAGGACCATCGAAATGTTTGCGCTCACCGTAGTCGTTTTTCCCACCAGACCTTCATCCGTTACCACCGCCATGTCGCCTTCGATGCCATCCTCTGTTCCGCGGTTGATCGTGACCGTGTGCCACCAGGTCGAAGAGTCGCGCGCCACAATCTCGGCCGGCACCAGTTTGAAGACCGAGAGCTCGCGATAATTAAGCGCGTGCCGTAAACGGCTGACCTCGTGCTCGACGTCGCGCAGGCCCTGGTTCGTCGCCTTGAGCGAGCGGTTCTCCACCCGCAACGAAGCATTCTCGCGCTCCAGCTCTTCCAGCGACTTCAAACCGGTGCGCACCGACGTAATCTGCTTTTGCAACCCCGAGCCGCCGGTAAGAAACGGCGCGATCACTTGATAAACTCCGCCTTGGAATTTGCGCGTCTTCTCCGGGCCGAAAGTAAGGAAATATCCGAGGATGGCGCCGAAAATCAGCAGCGCGATGATGCTCGTGCGATTCATCGCATTGGCGAGTGTTTGATGGTCGATCCTCGACCCGGAAAACGCGCGTTCATTCGCGCAAATCCGCAATCCGCAATCCGCAACCGTCACCGCCACTGGCGATCCGACGAGGCGACTTGACGTAAAAACTTGAGTTCATTGAGGCATTTGCCCGTTCCTTCCGCCACCGCGCTAAGCGGATCTTCAGCAACATGGACAGGCAAACCGGTCTCTTCGCTCAAAAGCTTGTCGAAACCGCGCAGCAGCGCACCGCCGCCCGCGAGCACCAGTCCTCGATCAACAAGATCGGCCGAAAGTTCCGGCGGACAACGTTCCAGCGTGATGCGCACTGAATCGACAATCGTCGAAATCGGCTCGAGCAATGCCTCGCGTACTTCCTGTGAAGTGATCATGAGCGTTTTCGGCAAACCGGCCACCAAATCGCGCCCTTTTACCTCCACGCTCGTTTCCTTCTCGCTCGGATAGGCCGAGCCAATCTTAATCTTAATTTCTTCCGCGGTCCGCTCGCCGATCATCAAATTGTAAGCGCGCTTCATGTATTGCACGATCGCTTCGTCCAACTCATCGCCCGCGACCCGAACGCTGCGGCTGAATACGATTCCGGACAACGAGATGAGCGCGACTTCGGTCGTTCCGCCGCCGATGTCGATGATCATGTTGCCGGCCGGGTCTTGCACGGGAAGACCCACGCCTATTGCCGCGGCCATCGGTTCTTCAATCAAATAAACCTCCCGAGCCCCGGCATGCGTTGCCGATTCTCGGACAGCGCGCTTTTCCACTTCCGTAATCCCAGATGGAACCGCGATCACCACGCGCGGTCGCGCGCGCACGCGGCGATTGTGCACTTTCGTGATGAAATGCCGCAACATTGCTTCGGTCACTTCGAAGTCCGCGATCACGCCATCTTTCAGCGGCCGCACCGCGACAATGTTCGCCGGTGTGCGGCCGAGCATGCGTTTCGCCTCATCGCCCACAGCCAGCACTTTGTTCGTGCCGGCCTGCACCGCCACCACGGAAGGCTCGCGCAAAACGATCCCCTGGTCTTTTACATACACCAGCGTATTCGCCGTGCCGAGATCAATCCCGATGTCGCTCGATAACCAGCCGAAAAGTCCGTTGAACATGAATTAATTCTTGATTAGCCGCCCTGATTCCAGTCTGCCAGAAGCGCGTCCATGCCCTTAATCGTAGCAGCTACCGTGCGCGTGACTGCGATTCGACCGGCTGAAACGCCGTAACATGAGACGGAGCCCCGCGCCGTCAAGGAAAAGCTTGGGCCACTGGAGTATTGGACGTTGAACCTAGAGCGTTTAACGTTTGCCACGTGATCGCGCAAAGAATCCTCGTCGCGCCCTCCATTCTCGCTGCCGATTTTTCCCGCCTGGCCGATGAAGTTCGCGCTACTGAAAAAGCCGGCGCCGATTGGATTCATTGCGACATCATGGACGGACATTTCGTTGACAATATTTCATTCGGGCCGGCGATTGTCGATCTTGTGCGCAAGCACACCAAGCTTCCGCTCGATGTGCACTTGATGATTGAGCATCCCGATCATTACGCGCCGCTATTTATCGAAGCCGGGGCAAACTCCGTCACAGTCCACGTCGAGCCGGAGTCGAAACATCGTGTCGAAGAAACTTTGAAGAAAGTTCGCGACGCCGGTTGTCGCGCTGGTTTGGCTTTGAACCCCGCGACGCCGTTTGAATCGATCGAGCCCTTCCTCGACAAGATCGACATCTTGCTCGTCATGACTGTCCATCCCGGTTTCGGCGGTCAATCGTTCCGCTCCGAGATGATGGGAAAAGTGAAACGCGCAGCCGAGTGGAATAAATCTCGCGCAGCAAAGATCGACATCGAAGTCGATGGCGGCATCAACCCCGAGACCGCGCGATTGTCTATCCAAAACGGCGCCAACGTCCTTGTCGCCGGCACCTTCATCTTTCACGCAAAAGATTATCGCGAGGCGATCGCGAAATTGCGCGGTGAAACTCCCAATTGATCAACTCCGCGGCGTGTCATTCCGAGCGAAGCGAGGGACCTCACCTACGATCGAAGAATAACTTTTTACCCAAATCCTCCCACTTCGGATTAAGTTTGCGCACAAGATCATTCTTCTTCTCGCGTCGCCACTTTTTGATCTCCTTTTCCGCGCGCGATCGCATCGCGGACATCGTAGTAAGTTTCGTAGTAAACGAGTCGATCCACTTTGTAGCGTTTTACGAAACTACGAGCCGAGGTATTGCCGTGATACCAGAGACGCCGTTCAAGACTGTTTGTAACGCCAGTATAGAGCACGACCCGGCTCCGATTTGTCATCATATAACAAAGTAGGCCTTCATGCGCTTGTGAGATCCCTCCGCTCGGGATGACAACGCTACTTGACCGAGTGCCGTCCCTTCAGCGTCATCAACACCCAGCGCGTTGTCATCCTGAACGGAGTGAAGGATCTCTCTCAAGCTGATTGATTACGCTTTCCGAACGAGCGTCTTCCACCTTCGATTGTGAGGTCCCTCGCTCCGCTCGGGATGACACGCGTTTAGTGATTGTGGATCTTGGGAAACTACCCGGCCACCATCGGCTCGGCTTCTTCGGTGGTCTCCGCCATCACTTCGTCGGTTTGCGTGACGCGCACCACTTCTTCGATTGTCGTTTTACCTTGCGCGACGCGTCGCCAACCGTCCTGCCGCAGCGTTTCCATTCCTTCCGCGATGGCGCATTGCTTGAGCTCGCCGCCATCGCGCTTTTGCATGATCAGCTTTCGGAGCGGCTCGGTGACCACGCAAATCTCATAGATTGCCGCGCGACCCTGGTATCCGGTCTGACGGCATTGATCACACCCCGCGCCGCGCCGGAATTGCGTGCCGCGTTCCTTCACCGGGAAACCGATTTCCGCCAAGTACTCCCTTGGATATTCGACCAACTGCACGCATTCGGGGCAAATCGTGCGTACGAGGCGTTGCGCGATGAATGATTTTACGACCGAGGCGAGCAGGAACGGCTCGACATCCATATCGAGCAAACGAGTGATGCCGCCGACTGCGTCGTTCGTGTGCAGCGTGCTGAAAACGAGATGGCCAGTCATGGCAGCGCGGATGGAAATGTCCGCCGTCTCGACGTCGCGAATTTCGCCGACCATGACGACGTTGGGGTCCTGCCGCAGAATGTGACGCAAACCCTTTGCGAAGGTGAGATCAATCTCTGGTTTTACATCAATCTGCGAGACGCCCGGCAAGCGGTATTCGACCGGTTCTTCGATGGTGATAATGCGGCGCTGCACCGAGTTGATGCTGCTCAAGAAACAATAAAGCGAGGTCGATTTTCCGCAGCCGGTGGGGCCGGTAAGCAAGATGATTCCGTTCGGTTGCCCGAGCAGATGGCGAATGATGGGTTCCTGCTTCTCACCCAGATCGAGACGATCAAAACCGAACTGTTGCTCGCCGCGGCTGAGGAGACGCAGGCTGATCGACTCGCCGTTCACGGTGGGAATGGTCGAGACGCGCACATCGATTTCCTGATTATTCGCGTGCAGATTCATCCGGCCATCCTGCGGCAGGCGCCGCTCGGCGATGTCCATGTGCGCCATCACTTTCAGGCGCGAGATGATGGCGGATTGCAACAGGCGCAACTGCGGCGGCACGGCCACTTCGTGCAGGATGCCGTCGATCCGATAACGAATGCGCAGATCGTTTTCGAGCGGTTCGACGTGAATGTCCGTGGCCCGCTCGATGATCGCCTCGCGAATGATCTGGTTGACGAACTTCACCACCGAAGCCTCCGGGTCATCCGCGGTCAGGTCCGTGCTCATCTCCCCGTCCTGCAAGACTTCGAAGGCGCGGTTGGTTTTCAGAATCTCATCGAATGTTTCCGCGCCCACGCCGTAGAGCGTTTTCATAGTCCGCAGAATTTGTCCCCGCGGCACCAGCACCCATTCCGCTGGCTTTTTCAATAACTGCGAGGCGAGTTGGCGGCCGATCGAATTGAACAGATCGTACGTAGCCAGCACCACCGAGTTTTCCTTCACCTCAATCGGCAGGATGTGGTGTTGAAAGACGAAACGGCTGGGCAAGATCGACAATGTCTGCCGGTCGATGGTCTTCGGATCAATCGAGACAAACGGCACGTGGAACAATTTTCCGATCGCGCCTAGGAACCGGTTCTCGTCCACCTTCCCGGAATCGAGCACCTGACTCGTCCAGGAACCGCCGTTCAGGTTGGTCGCCAGTTCCGCCGCTTCATCGCGAGAAGAAACACCGCTCGCCAAGAGCAGATCGATAACTGACTTGCCGGCCGGTGAGTTCATGCAAATTCGTTAAGGCAAAAACAACGCTCGTCGCACCGGAACGGTGAGCGTCCCGGTCACGCGCATGGAATAATTTTTCTGTAAGCGCGCGATGGCGTCAGATACTTCCCCAGAAAACACGCCGTTTATCGGTCCGCAGTAGTAACCGAGCCGACGCAGATCCCGTTGTAACGCGCCAACATATGCCGGCTGCGTACTCAGCTCCCGCCCCGATTGCAAATAATAGCCAAAACGACAGTCGTACCGCGGCGCAAAATCGGTTGCGTTTACGCTACGACCTTGGTGCAGTAGGTCCACTTCGTCTCGCGCCGCTAGCGGATCAGAGGAATGAAAAAATGGATTGTTGAAGCTTAGGACTTCCGCGAATTGCGCGCCAGCAGTCCGCAAACCGATTAAAAGTAGGATTAGAATTAGCTTTTTCATATTAAGTTACTTGCCTCTAACTACATCCTTGACCGTCGGCAGATCAGGTGCGGGCAGCTGTTCCAGCTGCTTGCCTTCACCTGCGCGGGGCGGACAATCCGGACATTCGCCTTGATCAATCTCCGGCCCAAAATGAGTTTTACCTTCGGACTTCTCGCGCAATCGGTAGAGATCGAGCTTGGTTAACGTCACCTCCGGGCACATGAGAATAATCAGCTCCGTCCGCATCCTCGTATATTGCGTGCTCCGGAAAGCGGCGCCAAGATAAGGGATCTTACCCAGTATTGGAATGCCACTGATACTTTTTTGTTTGTTATCTTGTATTAGACCGCCAAGAACAATCGTCGATCCATTTGCCGCTGAAACATTGGTGCGGATATATCGCGTCGCGATCGTCGGAACTGAATTGCCGCCAATGCTTACGTTTCCGCCGGCGACAATACTGTCGATCTTCTGGAGAATATCGAGCGAAACCTCCTTCTCTGAATTAATTAGCGGCACGACTTCCAGTTGGAGCGCCACTTTCTTGAATTCGATACTTGAAGCAACAGCTGCGGTTCCAGTCGTCGTTACTCCAGTGTTGACCACGTTCGTCAACGTATTAGTGGGGATCGGCACTTCCTGGCCAGATGCAATAATCGCTTTTTTGTTATTGCTGGTGAAAACCATCGGTCGGGAAATGACTTTGAATTTTCCTGTCGACTCCAACCCGTGAACAATCGTGGCCAGATAATTGCCGGCCGCGATGTAAACATTCGTTCCGTTGGCAATGTTCTGTAGAGCATTCCCGAAATTGATCAAGCCCGCCGGATCAATAACGCCGCCGCCGGGAACTGGCGTGCCCATCGCATTCACTGTCGCACTTGGAAAAGGAATTGGCGCATTAGTATTGCGCGAGATGCCGACGACTTTATTACCGTACTTCGCAAACCAATCGACACCGAGCTCTTCGTCATTGCTGAGCGTCAATTCTCCGATGACGGTGCTGAGCGCCACTTGCGGCGCCTTCACGTCCATCTCGTCGAGAATCTTTTCTACTTTCACTACCACCTCGCGATTACCGAGCACGATGATGGCGTTCGCGCGCTGGTCGGCGATGATCTTTGCGTTTCCTACCGTCACCGCCTTCGGTGTCGTGTCCACCGGCTGCGTTTCAAGCTCTTCGGAGATGTTTAAAGTACTCTCGCCGCCTGTAGAGCTGGTTGACGTTCCTGCCGGATTTTGGCCCTGCCCACCAGTGCCCGCGCCCGTGCGGCGCTGCTGCTGTTGCTGCTGTGACGGACTGGCGCCCCCTTCGGCACCGGGCGCGGCGCCGCCGGGCTCAGTCAAAGCTTGAACCAGAACAGGCAGGACATCTGCAGCCGAGATATACCGCAACGGACGCGTCACCGGTTTGGCAAATTCGACGTTGGCATCAAACTCCGCGATCAATTTGCGAATGAACGGCATATTGACCGGCCGGGTCACGACATGAATGCGGTTCGTGCGCACGTCGGCGGTGAGCTTGATCTTGCCCACCACGACTGATTCCTCGGTGAGAGCGGTCAACGCGCCAACGTCATTTTCAACCGGCACCGGTTGCGGCACGGGTGCTCGCACGCCACGCACCCCGGCTGGATATTGGGCACCCGCTCTATCGCCTTTCTCGAAGATATCTTTCAACAAATCGACCACCTTGCTCGCGTCGGCGCGCTCCAGCTTGATGAACTCGCTCACCACTTCCGCCGGCGGGACATCGACCTGATCCACGATTTTCACCAGGCGCCGAATGATTCCGCAATTTTGCGTCACGAGCAGGCTGCCAGACTTCGGGAGCGCCAGGATCGGCGCGGGGTTCGTCCCAGCCCCGCTCAAATATTGGGTGAGCGCTTGCTGGAGCTCGATCGCATCGGCGTAACGCAATTTGAAAAGATAGCTGATAACCTGATCGCCCGGCGGGATTTCCGATTCATCGGAAATGACGGGCACTGACGCCGCTCGAGGATTCTTCCCCGTGCCGACGACTTCGATGATATCGCCCTCCGCTGGCACCAGGGAAAAACCGTTCAACGACAGATTCATTTCGATGATCCTGATCGCTTCTTCGCGCGACACCGGCTTGCTGACGAAAATGTTCACCTTGCCCTGGACGAAATTGTCCATCACCAGCTTTTTGCCGGTCAGCGTTTCGTAGAAGTGCAGGACATCCTGGACGTCGCTGTTTGGAAATTGCATGTTCGGTACCGTATCCGGCGCGCCAGAAGGCACATTTGGAGCCACCGGAGGAGGCGCGGCGACCGCCACATCGGGAATTGGCGTTGGCCCGGGAGGGGCGGCCTGGCCGAAAACGCCACCGGATAAGGCAAGCAGCACCGCAGCTAGGCAGGGAAGTCTGAACACAAGCTTATTTACTTATCACCATACCACGGTCAACCCACTTCACCTAGAGCTGGTTTCAAAAGTCTAAACCATTTCTAAAAAGGACCGCTGTTGTAAGCTCGACAGTTGAAACCGCGCTGCATTAAAAAATATCAATGTTACGGAAAATTTCCATGCTCGTCCTGTTGGCTGGGGCAGTTATTTCAGCATCAAGCGTTCCCGCGACGGAATTTCCCTCGACTGCTCTATCCAGCAAACAACAGAGCGACCAGTTCGTTATCGAAATCCGAGCAGTCATCCAAGCACAGCAGGAAGCCTGGAATCGCGGCGATATCGACGGATTCATGAACGGATATGCCCGCTCAAAATCGACAATTTTTGTTTCCGAAGACACCGTCACCCGCGGCTGGCGAACTGTGCGGGATCGTTACAAGAAAAAATACTCCAATCGCGAAAAGATGGGCACGCTAAAATTTTCCACTTTAGAAATCACGCGTCTCGGCGCCGATTCCGCGGTTGCGCTCGGCCGTTGGAAATTGAAACGGGCGAAAGATCAACCGCACGGCCGTTTTACTTTAATCTTCCGAAAAACCGCCGATGGTTGGCGAATTGTGCACGACCACACGTCGGCGGCTGCGTCGTCGCCTTGAGCCGTTGAACCGTTGCAGCGTTACATCGTTAAATCGGCGATTGATTCACGCATTACGATTTAACGAATCACGAATTACGCTCTCAACCGCGCGAGCAACTTCTCATGAATATTGTCGAATCCGCCATTGCTAAAAACAGCCACGATGTCGTTGCGTTGCAACATCGGCACAATCCGATCGACAATTGCATCCGCGTTCTTTTCGTAAAATGCCGGGCGGCCGGCGGCCGCAATTGCGTCGACAACTGCCTCCGGGTTTAATCGCTCCTCCTGCGGGATTTGCTCGAGCTTCGCGACTTGCGCGATGAAAACGCCGTCGGCCACTTTCAACGCGTCAGGCAATTCCTGCTGAAAAACGGCGCGGCGCGTGGTGTTCGAGCGCGGCTCGAAAATCGCCCAGATGCGATGGCCGGGATAGCGCTGACGCAGCGCGTGGAGGGTTTGCCCAATCGCCGTGGGATGGTGTCCGAAGTCGTCGATGACTATTACCCCGCACGCTTCGCCACGCACTTCCTGGCGGCGGGCAATGCCGGAGAAACTTTTTAGGGCGGCACGAATTTTCGCACTTGGCACATCGTAAAAGCGCGCTGCCGTCGCAGCCATGGCCGCGTTGCGCACATTGAATTCGCCGATGAGCGAGATCTCGAAGCTGTCATCACCAAGTTTGAAACGTGACCCATCCGAAGAATACACGGCGTCGCGAATTCGCTGGGCGCAATTCTCCGAGAAACCGACCTCGATCATTTGCGCGAGGCAATCGCGCGCGACTTCCACGCAATTGTGATCGTCGCCATTCAGCAAGACCATTCCATTCTGCGGAACAATGTTGAGCAGACGCCGGAAACTCAGTTTGATCTCATCGAGATTGTTGAAGATGTCGGCATGATCGAATTCGATGTTATTTACAATCACCAATTCCGGCAGGTAGTGAATGAACTTCGAGCGTTTGTCGAAGAAAGCTGTGTCGTATTCGTCGCCTTCAATCACAAAATATTTTGAATCGTTCAGCCGCGCGCCTTGCCCGAGATTTTTCGGCAGTCCGCCGATGAGATAACCGGGCTTGCGTCCGGCTGTTTCCATGATCCAGGCGAGCAAGGCTGTGGTCGTTGTCTTTCCGTGCGTGCCGGTGACAACGAGATTGTGCCGGCCGCGCAGGAAATAGTCCTTTAAAACTTCCGGCAACGAGAGGTAAAAAAATTTGCGGTTCAGGACCGCTTCCACTTCCGGGTTGCCGCGTTTGATCGCGTTGCCGACCACTACCACATCAACGTCGGCCGGAATATTTTCAGCACGATAACCTTCCTGGGGCGCGACACCTTTCTTTTCGAGAAAGGTTGACATCGGCGGATAAATATTTTCGTCCGAGCCGGTCACGCTGAACCCGCGCTCGCGTAATGCCGCCGCCACCGAGCCCATCGCCGTCCCACAAATGCCCAGAAAATGAAGTTTTCTCGGCGCTTTCGTCACGCCGATTCTTTACGCCGAGACTGCGAACTCCGCCACCTCAAGGAATTCTCGCTGGTGGCTCGCGCGGTTGACAGGCGTGGACGCCAGTCTGCCACGAAACCCAGGGATGGCTGTCTTCCATCCGTCTTGATCCGCGAAATCCGCGGTTCTCGGTTCTATTTGCCCTTGAACACTTCGACCGCGTTCCATGCTTGGTCGGGCGGTGCTTGTTCGTATTCGAGCGCGCGCTCCAGGTACATCTTCGCCAGCGAATCGTCCGGATAGAATTCGAGAAAACGTGAGAAGAGAATCTTGGCCTGAATGAAGTCGCGATCGCGAAAGTTTCGGACTCCCTTTTCATAAACTTCCAGCCATTTCAACAAATCAGGATCGACAGGTTCATTGCGCGCCGCGACGAGCGCGCACACTTCGACCGGTTCGCTCTTCCCTTTCACCTGCGCGCGCGCGACGGTGCGCAAGTAAAAATCGTCGCGCACCAACTCGCAGACGGCACCGCCGAGTAAAATATCGACACCATAATTTCGTGTCAGTCCTTCGAGGCGGGAAGCGAGATTGACGGCGTCGCCAATCACCGTGGGATCAAGCCGCTCGTGCGGTTCGTAGGAGCCGATGTTGCCAACGACGGCTTCGCCATGGTTAATGCCGATCCCGGAGGCGAACTCCTCAACTCCTTGCGCCCGCCAGTTTTCATTTAGCTTTCGCAACTCACACCGCATCGCCAGCGCCGCGCGCACCGCCGCCTTTGCGTCTTCCGCCACGCCAAGGCTGCTCACATTTCCCCACACGGCCATGACGGCGTCGCCGATGAATTTGTCGAGCGTCCCGCCATTCTCGAAAACCGCGGCGACCATGCGGCTTAAGTATTCGTTGAGCTGCTTGACCACGGCCACCGGATCAGCGCGCTCCGTCATGGGGGTAAAGCCGACGATGTCGGAAAAAAGAACTGTGACTGGTTTACGCGAACCGAGCATCGAGCTGTAATAACCACCTGGGTTTTCAAGAATCTCCTTCACCAGGTTTTTCGAAACGTAACGTTCCAGAGTGCGGCGGGTGCGCCGTTTCTCCAGGCGCTCGAGCGTGTACTCGAATCCCAATCCAAACACGCCGCTCATCAGAAAAGCTGTGAGCGTGGGCACGACCATCACCAACACGCCCCATCGATCATAGATGACCCGCGAGAAGCCGAGATAAGCGGTGCCGATTCCGAACAGCGCAATCAAGCAAAAAAGCGGACGCCGCAGAAACGCCATCAGAACCCATGCGAGCACACCAGCGCTGCAAACGGTCGCAAAGTCGAGCGCAATGGGCGCGTCGTACAAAAATTCGTGGTCAAGCGCCGCGGCCAGGGCGTACAAATGCAGGACCGGCCCTGGCGTTTCCGGGCTCATCGGCGTGTCGAAGACGTCATGCGCGACTTGCGACGACGCCCCGACAATCACGATTTTGTTTTTGAAAAATGCGCCGTCACCATAATTGGCGTGCCAGGAAGGCGGCTCGAAAATCTCCCAAAGAGGCCGCGGTTGGTATGCGTTCAATGCGCTAAAACGGAGCAGGTGCGCCTGCAAGTCGCGGGGCACATCGGCGCCACGCCCCAGCTTCTCCAAGGCGCGCGCACTGAGCGACTCGTAAGGCTTTTCCTCCGCCAAGGGGAACTGCCCGGCAAGCTGCAAATCGGTCATCGTGTAGCGGACGGATCGGATTCTTTTGTCGAGTGAATCGGGAAAGAAGACAACGTAGCCGACGCGATCATCATCCATCTGCGGCGGCGGAATCAACGTGCTGTTCGGCGGGCTGTTCTGGGCGGCGCCGCCTTGCTCACGCACCAGCGAGAAATCGAAATTCGCGCCGAGAACTACCTTGTCGCGATAACGATCAAGCGCCGCGTGAAATGCCGCATCGCCGTCGTTCGGCGGGCTGAAGATCATATCGAACATGACCAGTTTTGCGCCGGCGCCGAACAAGCGATCCAGCAGCAACGCCCAAAGTTCGCGTGACCACGGGTATGGCCGTTCTGTCAGCAATTGAAACGCGCGGTTATTTTCCAGCAGATCCGGCGTGAACGGCTTGAATTCCAGCGTGCTTTGATCGATGCCGAGAAAAACGAAATCTGGATGCGTCGCGGTCTTTCGACCTTCCCGCCGGAGCAAATCTTCGAAACTTTTTTGGCCTCGCCAAACCGTGGAAAAAAACGGAAGGCCCTGAGCGAAGTGTAAACTCAGCACCAGCAGCGTCCAAAAAGCGCAGATCGCACCGAGGATCAGCAATCGATGGCGGCCGAGCCAATGCATGCGTCTACTTTTACGACGCTCGCAACTTACGGCCAAACGGAAAAAAATTCACGGTAGGAAAAGCCGTTGTCATTTTTAGCTAACCACCTATTTTTCCCGTCCCGACAGAACATCGGAAGCATCTCTCCACCTGGTCCCGCACAGCGGGACTAAATCAGCGGGCGAGGTCGGAAAGATTGACAATGTAACAACAGCTCGCTGAACGAGGAGTCCGGCCACCGCCGGGCGAAACAAAATGCCAAGAGCCACCAACGCCCCGGCCAGCCGGGCCCGACGCAAACGCGTCATCAAAAAAGCCAAAGGGTATCGCGGACGCCGGTCGAAACTTTTCCGTTACGCCAAGGACGCGACCATGAAAGGACAATACTGGGCCTATCGCGACCGCAAAACGCGCAAACGGACCTTTCGCTATCTCTGGATCCAGCGATTAAATGCCGCCGCGCGCGCGCACGGCATGACTTACAGCCGTTTTGCGGAAGGATTGAAAGCCGCTGGCATCGGTCTCGATCGCAAAATTCTTTCCGATCTCGCTCTCAACGACGACACGACTTTCAAGTCGATTGTCGATCAAGTGAAAAGCGCGCTGGACGCGAAGTCCAAATCGAAAAAGGCGGCGTGATCTGTTAAATCGTGATTCGTTAAATCGTGACTGGTTGTAACGATGTAACGATGTAACGATTCACGAATCACGTTTCCGCCCATGTCTCACAAGCTGGAACAACTGCGAGAACAAGCGCTTCGCGAAATCGAATGCGCCGGTGACGAGCAATCGCTCGAAGCCGCCCGGGTAAAATACCTCGGTCGCAGCGGTACCGTTTCCGCGTGGGGCGAGCAAATGAAAACGCTCGGAAAAGACGAAAAACCGATTGTTGGAAAATTACTCAATGAAGTCCGCAACGCCGTTACGGCGGCGATCGAAGAACGCGCACAAAAATTTCGCGCGCAAAAAGAATGGGCGGCACTCTCTAACATCGACATCTCGCTGCCGGGCACTCCATACGAGCGCGGCTCGCTTCATCCGCTCACCCAGATGCTCGATCGCTCGATCGAAATCTTTCGCCGGATGGGCTTCGCTCTCGCGGATGGACCTGACATCGAAAACGAATGGCACTGCTTTGACGCGCTCAACACGCCGCCGGAACATCCCGCCCGCAATGAGCAGGACACATTTTATCTGCCAGACGGCCGACTGTTACGAACGCACACGTCAACCGTCCAAATTCGCGCGATGCAAGCGGCGTCACCCCCCATTCGGGTGATCGCACCGGGCGCGGCATATCGCCGCGACGAACTCGATGCAACCCACAGCCCGCAGTTTCATCAGATCGAAGGCCTTTACGTAGATGAAAACGTCAGCGTCGCGGATCTAAAAGGCGCCCTCGAATTCTTCATGCGCGAATTGTTCGGCGCAGGAACCGAGGTTCAGTTTCGGCCGCATTATTTCCCGTTCACTGAACCCAGTCTTGAGGTTTATGTGAAATCACAAGCGCTCAAAGGCGGTGAGCGTTGGATCGAGGTCGCCGGCTCGGGCGTGGTGCACCCCGCCGTTTTCGAAGCGGTCAACAAAGCGCGCGGCGACAAAGCATACGATCCGGAAAAATGGACGGGCTACGCATTCGGGCTCGGCATGGATCGTCTCGCCATGATTTTGTTCGACATTCCTGACATCCGCTTCTTCGCGCAAAACGACCTACGCTTTCTCCGCCAGTTCGTATGAAATTTTCCGTCAACTGGCTACAGGAGTTTGTCGATCTTCCAAAAAATCCGGAAGAGATCGCCGATTTGCTGACCCGCGCGGGCGTCGAGACTGAAAATATCGAAACGCGCGGCGCGAAGATCGACAAAGTGATCGTCTCGCGAATCACCGCGTCATCGCGTCATCCAAATGCCGATCGGCTGACTGTTTGCGAAGTGGACGACGGCAGTGGAACCAAACGCCAGATCGTTTGCGGCGCGACTAATTACAAAGTCGGAGACAAAGTTCCGCTCGCACTTCCGGGGGCAAAGTTGCCGAACGGAACTGAGATTCGAAAAAGCAAACTGCGCGGTGTCGAATCGGAAGGAATGCTTTGCAGCCCAATCGAGCTCGGCCTCGGCGAAGACGCGTCCGGCCTGTTGATTTTGTCGCCAGATGCAAAAATTGGGGCGCCGATCGGTGATCTTCTTCCGGCGGACACGATTCTCGACGTCGAGATCACGCCAAACCGTGGCGATTTACTTAGTCATTTCGGACTCGCGCGCGAGATCGCGGCACTCACGAAAAAGAAAATTGTAGGGCAAGAGCATCGCTTGCCGGCAGGCGGAGCGCCTGCCCTACAAAAAAAGGGCGTGACCATTGGCGCGATCCGCGAATGTCCATTTTTCTCCGCACGCAAGATCGACAACGTGAAAGTCGGACCGAGTCCGCAATGGTTGCGTGCGAAAATCGAGAGCGTCGGCATTCGCTCGATTAGCAACATCGTCGACATCTCAAATTTCGTGATGCTCGAACTCGGTCAACCGACACACGCGTTCGACGCTGATAAATTAAAGGGCGCCATCAATGTCCGCTTCGCGCGCGACGGCGAAAAATTTCTTGGGCTCGATGGTAAGACTTATTCGTTAAAGCCGGACAATTGCGTCGTCGCTGACGAGGAACGCGCAGTTGGAATCGGCGGCGTGATGGGCGGCAAAGAAACCGGTGTCACCGATTCGACGAAAAACATTTTACTCGAGGCTGCTTACTTCCTGCCGGCGAGTATTCGTCACACGGCGCGCGAATTAAATCTTCCGAGCGATGCGAGTTATCGCTTCGAGCGCGGCGTTGATCCTGGAATGATTTTTCGTGCGTCAGCTCGCGCAACCGAATTGATCCGCGAGATCGCCGGCGGAACTCCCGCAAAGGAAATCCAAGCCGCGGGCAAAGTTCCGGCGAACCCGCCCGACGTTTCGTTGAGTTACGAAAAATGCGATCGGGTTGTCGGTGTCGCGATTAAGCCGAAAACCGTCGATGGGATTCTGACCGGGTTTGGACTGAGCAAGAGTAAGCGCACGAGCAAGAGCGCTAACTGGAAGATTCCCAGTTATCGGCGCGATCTGCAGCGGGATGTCGATCTTATCGAAGAAGTTGTCCGCGCATACGGCGCCGACAAAATTCCGGGGACTGATCGAAGCCGCGTCATGCCGTCGAGCGCGGCCGACCGATCACACGACATCGAATCGACTTTACGCGAACGATTAGTTGCGCACGGGCTTTCCGAAGTGCGCACGTCGAAGTTGATCCCGCGCAATGCGCCCGCATTTAGCGAGAATGCAATCGTGCTACAAAATCCACTGAGTGAGGATCACGTAGCCCTGCGTCCGAGCTTGCTCTCAGGATTACTCGGAGTTTTTGAAAGAAATCTCAGGGCGGGTGCCGAGCGCGTGGCGCTTTTCGAACTGGGGCGTGTTTTCGCTCCGCCTGATGGAAGGGAAGAAAGACGCGCGGGGTTTCTTGTTTGGGGAAAGAGGGTTAGTGACCCTCATTGGAGAGCGGCCGACCAAGGCGGGTTAGACTTCTTCGACCTCAAAGGCGCGGTTGAGTCTGTGTTCCCCGACAAGCTTTCTTTTCAACGCAGCACCGATCCGAATCTTTCAATGGCCGCGGAAATTTATGACAATAATCAGTTGATCGGTATTGCGGGACAATTATCCGCACTCTCGTTAAAGATTGGCGCGCCGGGCGGTGTCTTCGTCGCCGAACTATCGCTGGATCTGCCTATTAGAGGCCTTGGCTCAAGAGCTACGTTTCGCGAGTTTGGCAAATTCCCCGCAATTATCCGGGATATTGCAATGATTGTTTCTGAAGAACTGACTCACGAAAAAATATTGAAAGTGATCTTCCACGAAAATCCATCTTGGCTCGAAAGGGTCGAATTTTTCGATCAATTTGTTGGTGAAGAAGCCGCGCGCCGATTTGGTCCGAAGAAAAAGTCGCTCGCATACCGATTGACATATCGAGATCGAAGTCGCACACTGACAAGTGAGGAAGTGACTGCGGCGCACGCGAGGATTCGCGAACGCTTGCAGCGCGAGCTCGGCGCACAATTGCGCGAGTAGTTCTTTGAGAAGGGGAGCCGTTCGTTGAGGGTTGGGCAGGAAACCAGTGTTTTTCTCTCAACTCTCAACCAACGGCTCTCGATAATCCCGGATGTTTTCGGGATGTAAAGATTTACCCTGCGATGTTCGAGATTACAGGTGTGATTCCCGAACCGATAGTTGATAAATTAAGGAGGCTTGGTCGCACGAAGAAGATGACATGCCTTAATTGGAAGTCAGACGCTGCGGCGACGGTCATCCGCCCGTAACCGAAAGGGAACGGGATATCCGCCTAAACGGCACCGGCGGGGTAAAATTTTGCGTTGCCCGGATCGAGAAATCGGTCCGGGCATTTTCTTTGTCCGGAAGCAAAAGCCGAACGTTCAACGTTCAACATCCAACGCCGCAATCGGAGCGAGTTCTTCATTGAGCGTTGGACGTTGTGCGTTAACCGTTGGACGTTCTCTTTCGATGAAAGCGCTGCTCGCTCTCGAAGACGGTCGTTCGTTCGAAGGCGAATCGTTTGGCGCGACGGGCACGCGTGTCGGCGAGATTTGTTTCAACACCGCGATGACCGGTTATCAGGAAGTGCTGACCGACCCGTCGTATCGCGGCCAGATCGTGGCGATGACTTATCCATTAATCGGAAATTACGGCACGAACTCACTCGATCAGGAAAGTCGCTTGCCACACGTGCGCGGTTTTGTCATCGAAGAGCTCAGCGAAGTCCCGAGCAACTGGCGCTCGGAGATGTCGCTCGGTGAATATTTGCGCCGGTCGGATATCCCTGGCGTCCAGGGAATCGACACCCGCGCGCTCACGCGGCATCTGCGGACGCGTGGCGCGATGAAAGCTTGCCTAACGACTGACGAAATCTCTCCCGCTGAGGCAACGCAACGCGCAGTTGAAGGCGAAGGAGTCATCGGGATGGATTACGTGCGTGAAGTCTCTGCCCCGGCGATCTACGAATGGGATCCAGACGACAGGCTGAGCCAATTTTGGTCGGTCAGGAACGGAAACGCGAGCGCTTCGCCAAAACAGCCTCTGCCGCCCGCGCGATTTCATATCGTGGCCTACGATTACGGCATGAAGGAGAATATTCTGCGTCGGCTGCGCCAGAATGGATTTCGCATCACCGTTGTGCCGGCCACTACGAGCGCCGATGAAACGCTCGCGCTCAACCCCGACGGAATTTTCCTTTCCAACGGGCCGGGCGACCCGGCAGCGCTCCCGTATGCGCACGAAGCCGTGCGCGGGTTGATGGGCAGAAAACCGATCTTCGGCGTTTGTCTCGGCCATCAGATTCTTGGGTTCGCATTTGGTGGATCGACGTTCAAATTGAAATTCGGACATCGTGGCGCTAATCAACCGGTGAAAGATTTGCGCACCGGCAAAGTGGCGATCACCTCGCAAAATCACGGCTTCGCCGTCGATCCAAACTCACTGCCGTCGAATATTGAAGTCACCCACATCAATTTGAATGACGGCACCGTGGAAGGAATGCGGCACAAAGGGTTGCCCATCTTCAGCGTGCAATACCACCCGGAAGCCGCACCTGGGCCGCATGACGCCTCCTATTTTTTCGCGCAATTTGCTGATTTGATCGACAAGGAGAAACAATCGAATCGTCAAAATTGACCGCTACACTGAACAGCGGATATTTCTCGCATGTTTAATTCAACCACGAACAATCCAACTGTTCTGAAAATCGCGGTGACAGCGATTTTCACCGCAGCTCTGGCTTTCTCTCCTCTTGCTTTGGCGCAAGAGCCAAGCAAGGAAAAGGCTGAGAAAGAGGTCACCGGCGAAGTGGTCGATATGATGTGCTACGTCGATCACAGCGCAAAAGGCGAGAAACACGCCGCCTGCGCAGCCAAATGCATCAGAGGTGGCGGACCGGCCGGCATCACGAGCGAAGGCAAAACCTATCTCGTTGTCGGCGATCACAAACCGATGAATGATCAGCTCGCCGAATACGCCGGCAAGACCATCACCCTGAAAGGCAAAGTTGCCGAGCGCGACGGCATCTCGATGATCGAGAACGCCGAGATCGTTAAGAAATAAATAGACTGGGTAATTCAAGCAGGCGCGCAAGATCGACAACCGAATTGCGCGCCGCTTTGCGTACGGCCTGTAGCCGCCGCCCTGCCCGCTCGCCGCGGGGAGCGGCTACAGCCGCCTCAGCGCCACCACCTCGCGCAACATCCGCAAACTGTCGTGCACGAATTGGACTTTGCTTCCTTCGTGATGATTCCAGCGCACCGGAATTTCGCGCAGGCGCAGGCCGACACGCTGCGCGAGATAAAGCAACTCAACGTCGAAAGCAAAGCCATCGATCCGAGCGGCTTCGAGAATCGGGCGGCAAACGTCGAGACGAAACGCTTTAAATCCGCATTGCGTGTCCCAAAACGGCAGACCGGTCGCGACGCGCACGAGCAGGTTGAAAACGCGGCCGCCCTGCTCACGGCGCCACGGTTGATGATGACCGATCAAGCTGCGATCGAGCGAGCGCGAGCCAAAGGCGATGTCGAACTTTCCGCTTGCGATCGGATCGATCACTTTCGGCGTCTCCTCGAGCGGCGTGGAAAGATCGGCATCGAAAAACAAGCCGATCGCTTTTTGCGCCGCCAGTAATCCCGTGCGGACGGCCGCCCCTTTTCCACGATTCGGAAAATTTTCGAGTAAACGCGCCGGGATTTTCGCCCCAGACAAGACTTCACGTGCAATTGTCCCTGTGGCGTCGGTTGACCCATCGTTCACGACGATTAACTCGTTTCTCGGGTTGACCTCCTGAAGATAATCGAGCGTTGCGCGAACGGTCTGACCGATACGCGACGCTTCGTTAAAGGCGGGAATGACGACGGAGAATGATGGCAGCATGGTTATAACAATCCCGCTCGTTCGCCGCGGCGAGCGCTACTTTTCTTATCTATAAATCTCGACGACAAACTCGCCATCGACACCGACATGTCCGCGATACATACCGGAGGTGTTGAACGGCAAGGCGATGTTGCCGTCGTGATCGATGGCGATCAATCCACCCGTGCCGCCGAGTTTGGCGACTTTGTCGAGCACCATTTGCGCTGCCTCTTGCACTTTCATTCCGCGATATTCCATCAGTGCCGAGACGTCATGTGCGACAACGGAACGAATGAAGTATTCGCCATCGCCGGTAGCCGAGACCGCGCAGGTGGCGTTGTTCGCGTAGGTGCCGCCGCCGATGATGGGTGAATCGCCGACGCGCCCGACTTTTTTGTTCGTCGTGCCGCCGGTGGAAGTCGCCGCTGCGAGGTTGCCGTTTTTATCCAGCGCGACGGCTCCCACTGTTCCATGTCGATCTTGATCGGTAACAATGAATTTCTTTCCGCCAACCCCGCCGCTTTTCTCGGCCTCTTTCATTTTCTGCAAGGCCTGCCAGCGCTCTTCGGTGTAAAAATACTTTTGGTCGACAAGCTCAACGCCATTCGCCGCGGCGAATGCCTCCGCGCCTTCGCCGTCCATCATCACGTGTCCCGATTTTTCCATGACCAGCCGCGCCAGGTTGATCGGATTCTTGATGTGTTTCAAACTGGCGACCGCTCCGGCCCGCAATGTTTTCCCGTCCATGATCGCAGCATCCAGTTCATTCGTGCCGGCGTTTGTAAAGACGGCGCCTTTGCCGGCATTGAAATGGGGATCGTCCTCGAGCACGCGCACGGCAGCTTCGGAGGCATCGAGGCTCGATCCGCCGCGTTTTAAAATCTCGTAACCTGCAATAAGCGCGCGCTGAAGCGCGGCGCGATATTCCTGTTCGCGCTCGGCGCTCATTTTGCCGCGCTCAATAGTTCCGGCTCCGCCGTGAATCACAAGTTCGAACTTTTTCTGATTTGTCTGTATCATTTCGTCGGCCCCTCGCGCTGCGGCATCGTTCACACTGCTTTCCTGCGACAGCGCCAGATCGGCTGCTGTGGCGGCAAGGAGTGCGACTGCGACCAAGTATCTAAATGGCCAGGTTATTTTCACAACTAAGCCCTATCGCTCAGGCTCTTCGCTCGGTTTTAGCGCACTGGCAAGAAACGTGTCGCTAAGAAATAGATTTCGACGCAACTTTTCTCCTTTTCCACGTCGCGAAGTGAGGCAACTTCCCCGTGAACATGGCAAACGCGCATCATCCGGTTGCGGTTGTGCAAGGCATCGGTGAGCTCGGCCGCAATTTCCTTCGCGAAGTCGGCAGCCTTTTTTGGTTCATCGCCCACACCTTTGACGAAACCATCGACCGCATCCGGCACGGCCGCGTTCCATTTCGCGCCGCCAGCTTTTTTCGTCACACCGAGCGCGCTGGTGTCGATTCCGTTCCGCTGGTCGGTCTCGTCTCATTTTTTCTCGGCTTAACCATGGCTTTGCTAACCGGCTATCAACTTCAGCGCTTTGGGACTGAGCGGTTGATTCCCGGATTGGTGGCAATCTCTTTTACGCGAGAGCTGGGTCCGCTGATCACCGGAATAATGCTCGCCGCGCGAATCGGCGCCGCCTTCACCGCGGAACTCGGCACGATGCAGATTTCCGAGGAAGTCGAAGCGATCGAGGCGATGGGCATCGGGCCGCTGCGCTTTCTGGCAGCGCCGAGAATGCTGGCGCTTTTTTTCCTGATGCCGTGTCTTTCCACCGTCTCGAATATCGCAGCGATCGCCGCCAGCAGCCTGGTCTCGCGCGCCTACTTTCATATCGCCTTCGTGTATTTCGTCGATCTTGTGCGCGACGCTCTTCTTATCCGGGACATTATCACCGGCGTGTTAAAAAGTTTTATATTCGGCCTGCTAATCGGCGCGATCGCTTGTTACCGGGGCTTGACCGTGAAAGGCGGCGCGGCCGGCGTCGGAACCGCGACAACCTCGAGCGTGGTTACGGCGATTACGACCGTGATTGGATTCGATACGCTCTACAACATCGTTTACACCGTGTTTTTTCCCACGTGAGCGCGCCGCCTTCGTATGTAGTCAAGCTGTACGACATGGCGATGCAGTTTGACGAAAAAAAAGTGCTCGACGGGCTCTCGCTCGAGGTCAAGCCGCAAGAGCGCCTCGTGATCATGGGACAGAGCGGCAGCGGCAAGAGCACAATCTTGCGCCTGATCCTGGGAATTCTGCAGCCCACCTCCGGCTCCATTTTTTTCAAGCAGTTCGAAATTACACGGCTTTCGCGTCGCAAATTGCAGCAGATTCGCAGACACATCGGAATGGTCTATCAATACTCGGCCCTGCTCAGCTCGCGGAACGTGCGCGATAACGTAGCGCTGCCACTGGAAGAACTGACCACTAAATCGCGCAAAGAGATCGATGAGGTTGTCGATGAAAAACTCGAGCTGGTGGGAATGAGCAAGTCAAAAGACCTGATGCCTTCCGAGCTTAGCGGCGGCATGAAAAAACGCGTGAGCGTGGCACGGGCGCTGGTACTGGAGCCGGAATTGATTCTCTTTGACGAGCCGACGGCTGGTCTCGATCCGGTCATTGGCTCGGTGATCGATGAATTGATCATCAGCCTGAGCGAGAAATCCAAAGTGACATCGATCACCGTGACGCATGAAATGGACAGCGCATTTCGCATCGGCACGCGCATGGCTATGCTCTATCGAGGAAAGATCATTGAAGAGGCCGAGGCCGAGCGATTCAAGCAGTCGAAGAATCCGGTGGTCGCTCAATTCTTGAGCGGAAGCACCGAAGGCCCCATTCTAAAAGAGAGCGAAGATGCAATTGCAAAGAAATGAAATTTTAACGGGCCTCCTCGTAGTCGGCACGGTGGCAGTGATAACAGGCGTTCTCATCCTGCTCGGAGCGCCCGGGCTTTTCCGCCCGCTCGTGACCTACAAGATTTACTTCGACAACGCGGCCGGAATCAAACTTGGCGCGCCCGTTCTGTTGGCCGGTCGCAAGATTGGACAAGTCGAAAGATTGTATTCGCCAGTTTCGCGCGAAGAGGACCAGCGTGCACAAGAAGCCGGTACGGCGATGCATCCGCCCGATCCCAACGCGACGCCCACGCCGTCGGACGGCAAGCCGAAATTCGAGGCCCGCATCGATGTGCAGGTGGACAAGAACGCGAGGGTTTATCGCGATGCCAAACCGCGGTTGTTTACGCTGGGCTTGCTCGGCGAGATGGCGATCGACATTTCGCAAGGAACCGATGCGTCGGGTCGGGCAAAAAATGGCGAGATGTTCGCCGGCGAACGCGTTCCCGATTTTGGCGAAGCTGCCGCCAAAGTGCTCGAGATCATACAGCCGGTGGCGAGAGAAGCCACCGCCACTATGAAAGAACTCGAGACCACCGCGCAAAATCTCAATCAGCTTACGGATGAAAATTCCGACCTCACTCTCGCCATCGGCCAGTTCAAAACTTTCGGGGAGCATCTTGTTGATCTCACCGCGCCCGACAGCTCCCTCTCGGTTTCGCTCAAGAACATCGAGAAAGTCAGCCACGACCTTTCTGCCAACAACAACATTGAAATCTCGCTCCAGAACCTTCGCAATTCCTCCGAGAAATTGAAATCCACCGTCAACGATCTCGGCCCGGCGGGCCGCAACATCAAGGAATTCACGGAGACTGTGAAGACGCAGCCGTGGCGTCTCATTTGGCCAACCACGAAAAAATATCCTGAGAAGGAACAACCGCAGACCGCCGGGGAGCAAACAGTCACCGTCCGCAAGAGCGCAAAGACCAAACCCACACCTACGCCGGCGCGGCGAGCAAGCCGCGAATAACGCGCCTCCGCCGAGGCTCAGGCTGCTTTTCTGGCCAGGCGCACTCGCAAAAACTTCAAGACCGCGGTCTCGCTCGACCGTAAGTCACAACGACTTTGGGTAACGGCTTCTTCGGCTTTCTGCTTCAATCCTTCGATCGAATTCCCATCCAGATAAGCTTGGAGAATAGCCGGATGAACATAACATTTTCGGCAAATCGCTGGAGTATTGCCGAGCAGTTTTGAAACAGCGCCGATCGCCTCTTTAATGTTGGCCCTGGCCTGTTTCTTTGTTTTAAATGGATCGAGCACACTCAGCGCCATCGCCGCCAGGACCGTTCCTGCCCAAGTGCGAAAATCTTTGGCCGTGAAATCCTGGCCGGTCACCTCGCGCAAGTAATCGTTCACGTCCTGCGAAGTGATGTCGCGCACGTCTCCCTCATCATCGACATATTGAAACAATTCCTGGCCAGGCAAATCCTGGAACTTTGAGACGATCATCGCGATCCGCCTGTCGGTCAGATCGATCTGATGTTTGATCCCGCGCTTGCCGCGGAAACGAAACCGCAGTTGCGATCCCTTCACGTCCACATGTCGATCTTGCATGGTCGTTAGGCCGAAAGACTTGTTCTCGCGCGCATACGCTTCGTTGCCAACGCGAATGAGTGTTCGCTCGAGCAATTGCACCACGGTCGCCAGCGCTTTGTTTCGAGGCAGGCCGGGCAGAGCGAGATCTTTGTTCACGCGCCTGCGAATTTTCGGAAGCCCATTACCGAAAGCGATCATGCGATCGTATTTGTTTTCCTCCCGTACCTCGCGCCAGCGCTCGTGATAACGGTATTGCTTGCGCCCACGAGCATCGCGCCCTGTCGCCTGAATGTGACCGTTGGGCGACGGACAAATCCAAACGCTGATGTAAGCGGGCGGAATGGCCAGACGTTTGATGCGCAAAAGCCGTTGCTCGTCGCGGATCAACTTTCCTTCCGTATCGAAGTAATCGAAATCGTCACCTTTTAGTCTGCGCGTATAACCCGGCTGATTGTCGCTCACGTAGCGCAAACCGGCTTCTTCAGCCGCGTCGATTGGATCGCCAACGATCTTTAAATCGGCAACGGAGCCGGCGGGAGCCGAGCGACGCGGACGGGAAAGTCCGCGAGGGTTCACGCGCCGGGCGGTGAGTGAATCAATCTTCCTTTTCTCTTGACGGAGTTTTTTCGCGGACGCGTGCATTTATGTAACGGCGCTCTGCGCGCGATGCACTGACTGGCTGGCGGTCATAAGACCGTCGCTACAGTTACGGGCCGTAGCTTTTCGTGAACTTCTTCTTCGATTCTGACTCGCTCGGAGTGGAAGATGAAATTGGCTCGGAAGCTTTCGGTTTCTCTTCGGGCATTGTGGAAGAAGGTGCGGATGGCGGCGGTGGAGGAGCGGGTTGGGCGCCACCTTTGGGCGCCTGTCGCGCCACCTCGACATATGCCATCTGCAAATTTGAAAGGGCGCTGCGCAACACTGTTGTCTCCTCATTGGTCAGGTTGCCGCGCGTCTTTTCCTGAATCATGGCGAGCTGATCGATGAACATCTTGGCCAGCTCGAGGTTCACTTCCCCTTCCCCGGTTTTCGGGTTTGGAATTTGCCCGAGAAAAAGCGCAGCATTCTGCGCGTGCATCATTACAAACTCGATGAACCGCTGGGAAAGCTCGCCGCTTTGTGTGCTGGTCTGGACTTCAGCCATGGCTCAATTCTTTTTCGCGGCTGCGGCGTGATCTGGCGGTCGTACCGTTGCCAAAACATAAGGCTGATCGTGAAAATATTTTCCGGCCATTCGCTTGATGTCTTCGAGCGTAACCGCTTCCACATCGTGTTCGAGAGACTTGTAATGATTGAAGCCGAGCCCGTAAAGCTCATCGAGGGCGGACTGGTGACCGAATGAGTCATTGCTTTGATTCGCAATTTGCTGCTGGCCGATCAACTTTTTCTTGGCCCGGGCCAGTTCCTCATTCGTGAGACCTTCGCTTGCGAGTTTTCGAATCTCATCGAGCAGCGCAGTTTTTACTGGCTCGATCTTTTGCGGATCAGTCCCGAGATAGAAAGCGAAGAGCCCGGGCACAAGTCCCTGCATCTGACTGGCGCCGACGTAATACGCCAATCCCATCTGTTCGCGAATGCGGATGAAAAACCGCGAGCCCAGATCGCTGCTCGCTTCGTCGATGAGTTCGAGCGCATACCGATCCGGACTGAACATGTCCACTCCGCGATATCCGACCATGATCACGCCTTGCGCTTTCTCTTTTTGTCTCTCGACATTTGTTATCTGGCGCAACGGCGCCGCCGGATGGGCGTCCGTTAAGGCAAGCGCGCCTGACCTCAACTCGCCGAGGGTCTGCTCGAAGAGTTGTTTCACTTCCGCGGCTTTCACATCTCCAAAAACGGAAATAACGCCATTTTTCGCCACAAGATAACGATCCCGAAAATCGAGCAAATCTCTCTGCGTCAAACGTTGCACAGAATCGGGCGATCCATTCGCGCGCAGCGCATAGGGATGATGCGCGAAGAGTGCTGCGCGCAAGATATTGCGCGCAACGGCCGTGAGTTGTTCGTCTTCTTCTTTAATGCCGGCAATCTGAACTTCCTTTTCGCGCGCCACGGCTTTTTCCGGCATGGTCGCGTTTCGCAATACATCGGAGAGCAAGTCAACGCCCAGTTTCAGGTCGGCCTTGGTCAGGTGAAGCGAAACACCAAAGCTGTTATTACCCGCGTCGCTGCCGATGCTCCCGCCGACAGCTTCGATCTGATTCGCGATCTGCTCTGCCGTGCGCGTCTTGGTTCCTTTGAGTAATACTTTGGCCATCAATCGAGTGATGCCGTTGGTTTCCGGCGTCTCAGCCAGCAGCCCGCTGCGGAAAACAGCGGTCATCGAAACCAGCGGCAAACGTGCGTCTTCGCGCACGAGAATGCGCAAGCCGTTGGCAAGTTCGAACTTTTGAATTTCGCTCGCCGCGGCCACCTTCGCCGCCTCTGCTCTCGTGGCGAGCGATCCCCGTGGGTTGAGCGACACAACCGTCAAGTTGTCGCTCGTGAGATAGTTCGTGGCGACGCGGCGAATATCATCGAGCGTCACTTTCTGGACGGCCGCGAGATAGTCGCGACTGAAATTCAGATTCCGCGTCAGCAGCCAGTTCCCCCCGAGATCGGAGGCCTGGCCGCGCATCGTGGCCAGCGCATCGAGATGATGACTGAGTGAGATTTTCTTCGCCTTCATCAACTCCTCTGGCGTGACGCCGGCCTGTTTCACTTCATCGATGATTTGCAAAATCAGTTGCTCCGCGCCCTCGCGCTTTTTTGGATCGACCGTCGCATCAATGCCGAACAATCCCGGGTCGCCCGGCGTGTAGGAAAACGCCGAGACGCCAAAGGCCAGGCCAGCCTGCTCCCGCACGCGCCGATACAACCGCGAGCTGCGGCCATCACCCAAAATCGTCGAGAGCACGTCGAGAGCGGAAACATCCGGATGCGTCAGTTCGGGAATGTGCCAGGCTAGCGAGAGACGCGTTAGCTCGGTAGCAAACTCGTTGTGTACTTCACGCCGGCCCATCTGCGGCGGTTCCTCAGGAATGAAGACCGGTTTGAGTGATTTCTCCGGATACACATTGAAGAAGTCGGCAAGCTGCTCGTGCACTTTTTCTGGATCGACATCTCCCGCCACGACGAAGGTGAGATTATTCGGGACATAGCGCGCTTTGTAATACTGCATCACCTGTTCTTGGGTGAGCTGGTTATAGATTTCCATCTGCCCGATGACCGGCAACCGGTACGGATGCCGCTGATAGGCCGTGGCAAAAAGAAGTTGTCCGGTCATTCGGTCGGGATCATCGAGATTCATCGCGAACTCGCGCCGAATCACTTCCTGTTCTTTCAAATATTCCGCCGGCGGCAATGTCGAATTCATCATCGCGTCGGCCAAGACATCGAGCGCGGTGCCAACGCCGTCTCTTGGAACGTCGATCCAGAAAACGGTGCGATCGAATGATGTGTAGGCATTAATGTAACCGCCCACGTCCTGGATTTTTTGCGCGATCGCGTTGGTCGTTCGCGTCTTCGTCCCCTTGAAGAGCATATGTTCGAGAATGTGGGACAGGCCCGCGCCCAGATGCTCGTCTTCACTCACGCTGCCGGTGGCGCACCAGGCCTGCACGCTTGCCACCGGGGCACTGTGATCTTCCTGCACAATCACGGTCAAACCATCCGGCAGGACCCATTTCTGTGCCGAACTGGGAGGAAAAGTGATGACCGCCGAATCATCACTGGCTGCGGCTTTTAAATTGGCGGTGCTAAACATAATTGCCATGACAAGCGCCAGGCCCGGTCCCGGCAACCGCAGGATCATAACGATTTTGGCGCATGCACACCTGGCGGCCCCGCGACCGCAGGAGCAATTGGTTTTGCGGGCGCGAACGGCTTTACGAACGCCTCCTCGAAATCGTAAACATTCTTGAAGTCCTCCAGTGAATCTTCCTCGGTTTTTCCAAAAATTCCGGCCCCGATCAGATTGAAAACCATGTGCCCGATGTCCTCGCAGCAGTGGATTCCCCAATTATCGAACACCGTGATCACCATCGGCCCGAACTCCTTGAGCGCGTACTGCCGAACGCCGTCGAGCAGTTCCGGACCGGCCACATGACGCACGGTGGCGCCTTTGATCTTCTTCTGCTGTTTAGTGGTGAAATCGAGTGCGTCGCGCAGAAAAATATACGCCTCCCGCTGATAACGTGAGTCGCTGGCCACGATGGAATCGAGAGCTTCGGCAAATCCAATTTTCTGCATGAGAATAAAAAAAGACGCGGCTTAGTCGCGCGGCTTATGATACTCAGCAACCGCGCAACGAGCAACTGCTACGCTGACCAGCCAATAACTCGCTCAAAACTTTTTCGTCTCCCCGAGATGGCGCGAAGTCCGACGTAATTGATCGTGTTCTAAGCGATTCGCGTATTCGACCTTTCAGTTTTGAAATTGTTCTTCCATCGCGTCGAGATAAACCGAGAGCGCGTCCCGACGCCGCGGGCGCGCCTCATTCCGTCCTTGAACCGCTTTGAGGTAATCGGCAAATGCCCCACTTTTTGTTTTGGATTGCGTCGCTTCGAACCAGTTCATGTAGTCGTCGATCTCGGTCATGCGAGTGGTGAGTTTTGCACGATTCGCTTGCAACTGTGCGAGACGCGCGGTCAGTCCTTTCCGTTTGCCCTTTACCAGAAGCGACGCGATTTGCTGATATTCCTGCACAATCGGCCGCAGGATCGGATTCGCCCGCGCCGCGAGCAAGAGCAACTCCTGGCTTAAGGCGGCGATCGCCGCGATCTCCACGGGCAAAATCTTTCGCTGCGAAAGATCGTCGAGCTGCACCATTCTGGTTGGACGCCCGGGATCCGAAATTCGAACGCACAACAACTCGCCCAGACGTCGTTCGGTTTCGGCAAAGGTGAGCAACTGATAACTCTGAGTGGCACGCAGTCGAGCCACGCTTGAACGCCAGGTTTTCTCCGCGCCGCCGTCCAATGTCGGAAACTGCGCCCTCAAATCGGCGAGCGGATCGGTTGAGGAGCGCGATAGATTGTCGATGTAGCGCACCAGCTGCTCAGGCCCGCCCGTTGCATCGACTAGCAACTGCACAAGCGCAAACGAGTAAGCGCGATAAAGCAGTCGTGCGGGAGAATCGAGTTCCGAAATTCTTCCCCCCCGGAGAAGTTCTTCCAGTGGGATGATCTTGTCCGGGAGGAGAAGGGCCTCGACCAGCGGCCCGCGATCACGGCCGGGCGTGAGCGCCAACGCGCCATCGAGCAACCAATCCGGCGGCTGCACGTACCGCGTGCCCGCAGCGATGTCCGGTTGGTTTCGATAAATCATTTCCAGCAGAATCGCCTGCAGCAATGCACGCTCGACCAGCGAGCCATCAACATCTCGAGCGATGGTCAAATCGAGCTGTAACTTCAGACCAAATCCGGTTTGGCTGAAACGCAATCCGGCCGCCGGTATTTTAGGTAGGTTCGCCTGCGGCAATTGCAAATTGATAATCACGGGCGTCTTCCAGCGATCAGGCCGGCGCAGGAGGGCAAGGAAATTTGCTTTGGTCCGCTCCGCCAGCTCCGAAACCGCGCCCCGCGACGCGGCATCGGCACCGTAAATAATAAATTGCTGCGAAGGGCTTACGCTCCGCGCCGGAGGCGCTGCGTGGACCGATTGAAGGGCAAAGATCAACACTATAAAAATCGCGCGGCAATTCACTTTCATCTAGATGCTCGCGGATGATACTCGGGAAGGAAGCGCGATGGCGAGTAAACTCGTCAGCGCGTCAGTTGTCACTATCTACGAAACTCTGGCCATTTTGAGGTGTGTAATTTACGGACAACCCAAAAAATCTATGAATAAAAAAGCTATACTTTTCTTAAGCGCTTTGGCGGCGGTGGCGCTGGCGGTGCCGCTGGCCATGGCCGATCCACCCAGCGGGCGCAGCGGCGGCGGGCACTTCGGGCGCGCGCCTACGCGGGGGGCATTCGCAACGACTCGCGGCGGTGCGGGAACATTCCGTCAGGGAGGATTCAATCACTGGAATGGCAATCGGTGGAGTGGTGATTGGCGGCACCGCGGACATTTCCATGACAGTGACCGCTTCATCTTTTTCGGCGGGTTTGGTTTCCCGTACTACTACGGATATCCTTATTACGGTTACTATCCGTATGATTACTACGGTTATGGCTATGGATACGGCTATCCCTACGGGTATTCCGCTCCTTACGGGTACGATTATGATAACTACAACGAGCCAGCTTACGGATATGACTATCGTGATCGTTCTCGCGGAGGGTCTTCAGTCATTACCCTCCAGCGCCAACTGGCTCAAGCGGGTTACTATCACGGCGCCATTGACGGAATTATGGGACCAGAAACCCGTCGAGCGATGCGCGCCTACCAACGTTCGCCCGGCGCACTGAGTGCCCGCTAATTACGAATCCCGGTTGTCGATTCTTGAGGTTGGTGTTGACCGGTGGGCTCGCGGGGCGAAAGGGCGGGCCTGCCGGTCGCTCCTATTGCGGCGGGCGCGCTCAGCAAAACATGCTTTTCGTGAAATTCGATTGCGCCCATTTTAGCGACTAGTTTCTGCTCTCGCTGGAGCGCCGACCAGAGATCGGCGAAAATAATATCCATGAACTGCATGATCTCTGGAGGGAATGGAAGGCGACCGATATTGCCTCCTTTGTTCGAGACGACCACCTTCCCTTCGCCGGCGTGTGCCGCGTAAGCGGAGGCCGTGTAAAGCGAATACCCAAAAAGGGCGCGTTCGGCCGTCACGGTAATACCGCCTTCGCTGAATCCAACGATGGCCCGCTTGAAATTTAGCAGCGGCTTGTTTAAAGCGGTTTGCTTGCTTTTCAACGTGTAGGCAAGATAAGCATTCACCTGCTCCTCCGTGTAATCGAGCTGAGCTGGCCGGTGCAAATAGATCGCGTTTTCCAAGTCGAAATTGATCTGCCGCGGTGCAACATCTTTGGCCGCCGATGGGACATCCGGTGGCAGAATCATTTGAATCACTGCGGCTGCCGCGCACGCGCCGATGAGCAACTTGCAAGTCGTGAAAAACAGACGGCGGTATGCCATCCTTTGTGGGTTTAACATCTTCCGAACATGACGCTGCGTGTCCTTCACCTCTTTCTGCCGCAACGTCTCCGACGCGACGGCGGAACGGTCGAGTCGCGCCCCGCAGCGATGACAATAAACGCGCTCCGGCTCGTTCTCGTGCCCGCACTCGGGACAAACCAGCTTGGTCATGCGGTTGGTTCTTTCCCTGGCTTGTTCGTCGTAGTCGATGTTGCAGGCGGAGCCTTCGCAGCCGCCTCTTTCGTGGCCGGGGCGGCAGCGGTGGCAGGCGCATCTTTCTTGGCCGCTTCTTTGTACGAGCTACTTCGATAATCAGTGGTGTAGAAACCAGAGCCCTTGAAGATCAATCCAGCCCCTGTGCCAAGAAGGCGCTTCACCTTCCCATGTCCCCATCTCGGCAGCCGACAAAGCTCTTTCGGACATTCGCGAAATGGTTTGTCGCGCATGGATTGAAATGCCTCAAAGGTCTGGTCGCACTTTGCACAGGAATACTCGTAAGTGGGCATGGAAGGAAACAGCCGCGGAAGTCTGCATGAAAGCAAGCACAATTCAAGCCGAAGGCCCGGAACTGTATCAGTCTCACATCTAAGCGTCATACGCGGTACGTTTGTAGAGTAGTGTCTGTGAAGGGAGGCAAGTTTCGTCAGGAACGGCATTTTGAAGCACGGGCCGCATGCTACAAACAGGGGCACCTGCTGCGCTACCGGCCAATCAAACTGATATATTGCATGCGGGCGGCCGTTCCTTGACTTTACCCGCTTCGAACGTTAACAGAATCCGTTTCGAAGAATCCTATGCCTCGTTTGTTTCTGCAAATTTCATTGATGCTCATTTTCACGGCTGGGACTCTTTTTATGGGTGGCTGCGAAGAAGACGCGCGCTTCGCCGCCCAAACCCAATATTTAGGGGGCATCTACGGAACAGCGGCGACGGCCGGTGCGCCGCAGGACACGGTCTCATACTGGGATGGGGACGGGATTGGGGGGAAACCCTCGATCAAGATCAGCCTTGGAGAGCAGCGCGCGTATTTTTATAAGAGCGGAATGCTCGTCGGCATCTCCCAACTTTCGACTGGTCGCGAAGGGCTCAACACTCCGGCGGGCCGTTTCTCCATCATCCAGAAGGACCTCCATCACGTCTCGACCAAGTACGGCGATTACGTCGATGCCGCCGGCAACGTCGTGATGCAGAATGTCGATGTGGAAAAGGATCCGCGGCCGCCCGGCACTCATTTCCAAGGTGCGCCTATGCCTTATTTTATGCGCATTGTTGGCGGGGTGGGGATGCACGCAGGTTACTTACCCGGTTATCCCGCCTCACACGGCTGCATCCGCATGCCGGAGTTCATGGCTGAGAACTTTTTCAAGTCAGTCTCAGGCGGCACGCCGGTTACAATCACGAATTAAACGCGAGTGCCGGCTGGCGGTTGTCTTTGAAGTTGCGGTTGTTTCGGCGAAACATTCGCCGTGGAGAAATCGACGCCCGGTGACCTTCTAACGCTCGTTGCGCGGTCCGAACCGATCGCCGCGAAGTTGCGCCAGATCGAGAACCGCACCTGGCCGGTCGCCTTTTCCCACATCGTCGATTCCGCCCAAGCATTCCTCGTTGCCACCATCGCGCGCAACATCGACAAGACGATTTGGGTCTTCTGCCCGAGCGTTCATTCCCAGGAATTGCTCCACGAGAGTTTGCTCAACTGGCAACCGGACGCGCTCTTCTTCCCGGAAGCAGAATTTGCCGCGGTCGAAAATATCTTGCCGGACCCGGAGATTGCGGCCGAACGCCTCGCCTTGCTTTCTCTCCTCGAGCGCAATGCAGGAACGCACGTCATCGTTGCGACTCGCGCCAGCCTCGATCAAGCCGCGCCCAAACCGGGCGCGCTCATCTCCGCTTCCATCCAACTTCGACGCGGGACGACAGAAAAAATGGAGTGCATCCTTGAGCAGGTTTCCCGCACCGGTTATGAACGCGTCGCTCAAGTGACCGCGCGCGGACAGTTCGCTGTCCGCGGCGGAATTATCGATCTTTATTCGTGGCAGGCGCCGCTGCCGGTGCGGATCGAATTCCTTGGCGATGAAATCGAATCCCTGCGCGAGTTCGATATCGATACTCAGACCTCGGTGCGCGATCTGAGCTCTGTCGATATTCTGCTCGGAGCGGTGGACGATCAAAGCGGCGCGCTGCGCGATTACGTCGCCCGCGGTCATATCAAGATCGATATCGAACATGAAGAAACATCCAACGCGCACATTCAAATCAGCCAAGGCTCGACCGAGAACGGCGCCGAAGATTTCAGCGGCGCGTTTCAAGATTGCGAAGTCGGAGAGTTCGCGATCGGCGATCTCATGCTCGTAGAAGCAAAACGCGCGCAGTTTATCGCGCGATTGAATGAGTGGCGCGCGAACAAGGCGAAGATCGTCATCTATTTTCAGACTGAAGGCGAAATCGAGCGTTTTCGCGAAATCATGAGCGAGAAGGGCGCGCTCGATAACGTCGATCTTGTCGAAGGCGCTCTCCCGCGCGGCTTTTGTTTCCCGGCGGCCAATCTTGTCGTGCTTTCGGCCACGGAATTATTCGGGCGGTTCGCCGCGCATGGCCGCCGGCATTTGCGGCGCGCAGAACGCCATCGCGCGCAGATTGATTTCAGTGAACTGAGCGAGGGCGACTTCGTTGTCCATCTCGAGCACGGCGTCGGACGGTTCCTCGGACTTGAAAAATTCGCGGCGCAAAACGGAGCGCAAGAAGTTTTGGTCCTCGAGTTCGCCGATGAAGCGAAACTTTATGTGCCGCTCGAAAAGGCCTCTCTCGTTTCCCGGTACGTCGGTGTCGGCAAAAAGTCGCCGGCGCTCAGTTCGCTTGGCGATGCAAAATGGGCGCGCGCGAAGAAAAACGCCGTCGCCGCCATTTTCGACTACGCAGGTAAAATGCTCGCCCTCCAGGCTGAGCGCGAAACGCATCCCGGTCACGCGTTCGGTCCCGACACGAAGTGGCAGGCCAAGTTTGAGCACTCGTTTCCATATCGCGAAACACCGGATCAACTGAAAACAATCGTCGAAACAAAAATCGACATGGAGCAGCCGAGACCGATGGACCGCTTGATTTGCGGCGATGCCGGTTTTGGCAAAACCGAAGTCGCCATTCGCGCCGCGTTCAAGGCGGTCATGGACGGCAAACAAGTGGCGGTATTAGCGCCGACGACTGTTCTCGCCCAACAACACTTCGAAGTCTTTCGCCAGCGCATGCTCGACTATCCGGTACGGATCGAAATGCTCAGCCGCTTCCGTTCCCATTCCGAACAACGCAAAGTTCTCGACCTCCTGCGCAAAGGCGGCGTCGACATCGTGATCGGCACGCATCGGCTCATCTCGGGCGATGTCGTCTTCAAAGATCTCGGCCTGGTCGTCATCGACGAAGAGCAGCGTTTCGGAGTTTTGCACAAAGAAAAATTCAAGGAACTCTTCAAACTTGTCGATGTCCTGACCCTCTCCGCCACGCCCATCCCACGCACGCTTTATCTTTCGCTCGTCGGCGTGAAAGACATGTCAACCATTGAGACGCCGCCGCTCAATCGGTTGCCAGTGGAAACGGTGGTCTGTGGTTACGATGAGCGAATTATTCGCGACGCGATCAATCGCGAGCTCGAGCGGCAGGGTCAGGTTTTCTTTTTGCACAATCGCGTTCAGACAATCGAGCGCATGCGAGATAAAATTGCCGATCTTTGTCCGAACGCAAAGATCGACATCGGCCACGGCCAGATGGACTCGGATGAATTGGAGGCGGTCATGGCGCGCTTCGTCGCTGGACGGATCGACGTGCTGGTTTGCACGACGATCGTCGAGAGCGGCCTCGATATTCCAAATGCGAACACGATTATCATTGACCGCGCCGATCGATTTGGTCTGGCCGATCTTTACCAACTGCGCGGACGCGTCGGCCGGGCCGAACACAAAGCCTACGCTTATTTGCTCTTGCCACGCGAGATGATGGCAATTGGCGCAGCCCGCAAACGGATCAATGCCATCAAACAGTATAGCTCGTTAGGCGCGGGATTTCGGATCGCGATGCGCGATCTTGAAATCCGCGGTGCGGGCAGCATTCTTGGCACAGCGCAGAGCGGCCATATCATGGCTGTCGGTTTCGATTTATATTGCCAGTTGCTCAAGCAGGCCGTGGCTCAGCGCAAAGGTGAAAAATTACGATTGCGGCCGGAGGTCGATCTGCGGCTCGATTTTATCGCAACCAACGAAGCCGAATTCGTTCCGCTTGGGCCCGAGCTGCGCGTGCCGGCTTTTATCCCGGCCAGTTTTATCGGCGCCACGACTTTGCGCATCCAGGCGTACCGTCGTATTGCTGAAACAACGGCGCGCGGGGAATTGGAACGACTTGGGCGCGATTGGCGCGACCGCTTCGGCCCGTTCCCACCCGCGGTTGACAATTTGTTCCTTCTCACCGAGATCAAGCTCGCCGCAGCCGAGGCCAACATCAGCCGCGTAGAGGTGCGCGAGCGCAAATTAATGCTAACACGGCGCGGGGATTTTATCCTTGTCGGTGGCAAATTCCCTCGTTTAGTTGCGGGTAAAATCGAACAACTTCTCGGGGAAATCGTGGAACTGATCAAAAAACTATGAGGTTTATGATGCGTCGGTTTGTTATTGCGTTGCTGGCGGTTTCGGGCTTCGCTCTCTCGCCACTTTGCCGCGCCGCCTTCGCCGCGGAGTCGGTCGAGCCGCAAGTGGTTGATGGGATTGCCGCAATTGTGAATGGGGAGGTGATCACCTACTCACAAGTGCGCATGTTATCTGCGCCACGAGAAAAGTTGCTCCGTTCGCAGGCGACTGGTGAAGAGCTGCTGACCAAGATCAAGGAAGCCCGGCAAGCGGCGCTAAATGACCTGATCGATCGACAACTGATTATTCAGGCGTTCAAAAAGGAGAGTTATCAAATTCCAGATCATTTTGTGGACGAACGGGTGCACGAGATCATCCAGGAGTCATTCGGAGGCGACCGTAATACGTTTATCAAAACGCTGGAGGCGCAAAACTATACGCTGGGCGAATTCAAGAAGCAGGAGACCGAGCGAATGATTGTGCAGGCGATGCGAGGCAAGAACGTCAAGCGGAACTTGATTATTTCTCCCGTCAAAATTGAACAGTATTACAAAGATCACCGGGAAGAATTTACGGCCAAAGAACAGATCAAGCTGCGCATGATTATGATTCCCGGCCATGCCGATACTGGTAATTCTGCAGCCCAGAAAGCGATGGCCGAAGAAGTTCTCGGCAAGCTGGCTGGCGGCGCGGAGTTCGATCGCATGGCGCAGATTTATTCGGAGGACAGCACACGCGAGCTCGGCGGCGATTGGGGCTGGATCGAACGCAAGACACTCGCCGCTCCGCTCGAAAAGGTGGCCTTCAACCTGCCAGTGGGAAGAATCAGCCGCATCGTCGAGTTCGGCGATAATTATTACATCCTCAAGGTGGACGACAAGCACGGAGGCTCCACGCGTTCGCTCGCCGAAGTTCGCCCCGAAATCGAGAAGAAACTGATTCAACTGGAAGCGCAAAACCTTCAGGAACGCTGGCTTGCCAGTTTGCGGTCAAAGGCCTTCATCCGGACATTTTAGTGGCGCAAGTTTGCAGCGTGCGAATCTTTAGAGCGCAACTTGGAAAGTCGCGCCACTTTGAAACGCATCGGCATCACGCTCGGCGATTGCGCCGGTATCGGCCCGGAGATTGTTGAGGCGGCGCTGGAGTCAGAGCGCTTGCCAAAGGCGGCCAAATACAAGGTCATCGGCAAATATCCGGAGTGTTCGTTAGGCAAACCCACGCTTGATACCGCGCGTGCCGCGGCGGCTGCGCTCGAAGAAGCCGTCACCGTGGCTCAGCGCGGCGAGCTCGACGCAATTGTGACTGGACCGGTTCACAAGGCGCAAATGTTCGAAGCGGGTTTCAAATTTCCCGGACAGACCGAATTCTTCGCAGCGCGCTGCGGTGTCAAGAATTTCGTGATGCTCTTGACCGGCGGGAGAATCACGGTCGCGCTTGCCACGACTCACATTCCCTTGAACGAAGTTTCGGGCGCGCTCAAGCAATCCGAGATTGTGCGCGTCGGTCTCTTGCTGGTCGATTTTCTTCACCGTCGATCCAAAAAAACCCCGCGCATTGCCGTTGCCGGATTAAATCCCCATGCGGGCGAATCGGGAAAACTCGGTCGCGAAGAAATCGAAATCATCGCCCCAGCGGTCGAACAATTGAATCACGATTCACGATTTACGATTCACGATTCACGGTCTGTCTTCACCGGCCCGATCTCTCCCGACACGCTCTTCCATCGTCTGGTGGAGGGTGAGTGGGATGCCGCTATCTGCATGTATCACGATCAAGGGTTGATCCCGCTCAAGCTGCACGCCTTTCATACCGGTGTGAACATAACGCTTGGACTTCCGTTCCCGCGCACCAGCCCCGATCACGGCACCGCCTTTGACATCGCCGGCAAAGGACTGGCGCAACCCGACAGCATGATCACCGCGATCACGGTGGCGGTTGAACTCGCGCAAAATAAATGACGGCCAGGATCGACAAGTACATCTCGGTTTTCAACATCGGATTGCAGAACACGTTCGTATATCGCTGGAATTATTTTTTGCGCGCGCTCTTCGGATTGATTCCGCTTGCCGGCACGGTTTTTCTCTGGCGCGCCATCTTTCGTGAGCGCGGCGGCGGACTGCACGGCTACGATTACGGCTCGATGATTTATTATTACTTGCTCGCGCTCCTGGTCAGCAACCTGGTCACGCCGACAGAGGACGAATGGCAGATCGCGGCCGACATTCGCGAAGGCCAGATCAATTCTTTCCTCACCAAGCCGCTGAGTTACCTCGGCTACCGTTTTAGCATTTTCTTAAGCGGCCGCCTTGTTTACACCGCCGTCACTCTCCCGCCCATCGTACTCATCTTCGCTTATTTCCGTCACTACATCGCCTTGCCCGATCAGGCGATAACTTACGTTTACGCATTTATCTCGATGCTGATGGCGGCATTCATGCAGTTTTTCATCACCTACAGCCTAGCCATGATGGCCTTCTGGATTCTCGAAATCTCCACCATCGTCTTTATCGTTTACTCCTTCGAATATTTCCTCGGCGGCCAGATGTTTCCCATCGATATCATGCCCGCGGCAGTCCAAGCAGTGATGAAATGGCTGCCGTTTTATTACGAACTTTTTTGTCCGATTGCGATCTTTCTCGGACGGCTTCAAGGTGCGGCCCTGGCGCAGGCATTCGCCATTCAAAGCGGCTGGCTCTTGCTAACTTGGGCGGCCGCCCGCGCCATGTGGAACCGAGGCCTCGGCCATTACCAAGCCGTCGGTGGTTAAGCCTGCGGGCGCTGCAGCGGCGTTTGTGTCGGACGCTGAACCGAGAAAGGCAGTCCGCGCGGCGAGCGCCTCGACAACATTATTTCTTCGTTGGTAATCCTGCTGCTTTCCACGCTTTGAAGCCGCCCGCCATGGAGCGGACGTTTTTGTAGCCCATTCTTTGGAGGCTCTCAGCCGCGAGCGCGGAGCGGCCGCCGCCGCCGCAATGGGTGATGATGGTCTTGTTTAAATCTGGAAACTTTTCTTCGATTTCCAATTCGATGGTGCCACGACTGAAATGCGTCGCATCTGGAATGTGTTCTCCGTCCCACTCCTCCTTTTCCCGGACATCAACAATTACGGCTTCGCCGCTCTTCATTTTCGCGGCCGCGTCTTCCGGTAAAATTTCACAGATGTTCTTTTTCGCGTCCGCGACCAGTTTTTCGAAACGAGTGTGCTCAGCCATAAAGTTGATTAATCGAGTCTACTCCTAACGCAACGCTTCGATCGGGTCGAGCGCGGCGGCTTTTCGCGCCGGATAAAATCGGAAGAAAATTCCAACGGCTGCGCTCACGAGAAAGGCGACGACAATTGAACCCGGCGAAATCAGCGCGGGCCAAAGGCCGCGTGATCGCGATTGTTTTCGCGGCAGCGATTCCGATGATTATGACCAGCAGCGAGGAGAAAGCGTTTCATGCGGCGGAGGTTGACTTCGCCTATAACTAAAGACAGGAAAGGTAGTGCGGCGTTACCTCGACATCTACTCCATCATGCTGCGGAACTCGCTTATCCGCGAGATGAGTTTCAAAGCCAACTTCCTCCTTTGGATGATCGTCGAGGTCCTCTGGTTCTGTGGGCAGATCGTTTTCTTCAGCATCATTTTTGGCCAGGTCGATCGCATTGGCGACTGGACGAAATGGGAAGTGGTGTTGCTCGTCGGCACACACCAAATGATCGCGCAACTTTTCCAGGGATTCTTTTTCGTCAACATCGCAAACATTCCCGAGCTTGTCCGCACCGGAAAGCTCGACTCGCTGCTTGTGTTGCCCATCGACAGCCAGTTTGCGGTTTCGACCAAACAATTTGGCTTCGACAGTATGATCAACGCCGCGCTCGGTGGCGTCGTCGTTTGCGTCTCGCTCTCCCGCCTCGACCTCGTCCCAAATCCGCTGTCGATCTTGCTTTATCTGACCGCCCTTGGGTTCGGCGTCGCCGTGCATTACTCGATCATGCTTTGCCTGGCGGCTGTTAGTTTTTGGATCGTGCGGGCGCAAGGTTTGGTTTACGGCTACTTCAATTTTCTCAACATCGCGCGCTATCCAGACGTAATTTTCCCGCGGATTTTTCGATTCATTTTCGGCTGGATCATTCCAGTCGTGATCATTGCGAATATTCCCGCCCGGCTGCTCATCAAACCGCTCGGACAACCGGGCTGGCTGATGTTGCACCTGGTGATTGCCTCTACACTTATCTTCTGGTTATCGCGCATTTTTTGGCGTTTTGCCCTGCGCCATTACTCCAGCGCCAGCTCGTAAAATCGACATTAAACGGGCGGAATCTGGTCAAATCTTTTGCGTTAAATCTCCGCTTGCGCCTTTGGTGAAATGTCCTTAATTAAGCCTCCGTTTTTGGCGCCCGAAACCGCCGGCGCCTGCTGAATTATGGCCAAATCAAAGAAAAAGAAAGCTGCCGCAAAAAGGCCCACCGCGCGCAAAGCAAAGGCGACTCGCAAAGTCTCTGCCAAGAGATCGACGCCGAAAAAAACCGCGCGAGTTACAACCAAGGCGCCAAAACATTCGGCGAGGCGTCCGCCAAAGTCTTCCAAATCCAAAAGAGGAAGCAACGACTCGCGCGGCACGCTCGACCTGCTCGGCCGGAATCATCGCGAGAGGAGACTCGACTCCTTTACCCGCGCGCAAAAGGAGAAGCTGCTTCAGTTGCGCGATGCTATGGTCGATTCCATGGCGGGAGTGGCGCAGGACACGTTGCGTTCGCGCGCCGAAGGTAGCGAGGCTTCCGCTTTCGGGATGCATCAGGCCGATGCCGGATCGGACGCCTACGATCGCGATTTCGCGCTGAGTTTGCTCTCGCAGGAACAGGACGCACTTTACGAAATCGACCAGGCGCTCAAGCGCATTGAGCTCGGCACCTACGGCACCTGCGAGATGTCGGGCAAGCCGATCCCTCGTGCGCGACTCGAAGCGATCCCGTTCGCGCGTTTCACGGTCGAATGTCAATCGCAGCTCGAGAAACAAAGTAAAGCTTCGCGCGTCCGCCAATCCGTAACTTCGCTCTTCGGTTTGACCGAAGACGAAGGCGGCGAAGCCGAGGAGGAAGAGGCCGCGCCGACTGAGGCGAAAGAGTAATCGCCATGGCGCAGGAAATTATCACCCTCGAGTGCACCGAAGCGAAGGCGCTCGGGAAACCAGTCTCTCGCTACACGACCACGCGGAACAAAAAAAGCCCGCGCACGCCCAATCGTTTGGAAAAGAAAAAATACAATCCGTTTTTGAAGCGGCACACGCTTCACCGCGAAACGAGATAGTTGTAGATGCAACCAAAAACTGCCAAACGCCGTTCCGCGTTCCGCCGCGCCAATCGCACCATGCCGCGCCGTCGGATCGACATCGCCCTGGAAGCGATCGATTACAAAAATCCCGATCTCCTGAGAAAATTCGTGACCGAGAGCGGCAAGATTTTGCCACGGCGCGTCACCGGCATGCCGGCGTACATGCACCGGAAGATCACCCGCGAAATCAAGCGCAGCCGCTCGATGCTCTTGATGAAATAATTTGTAGCCGCGTCGCTGCGCGACGCGCGCACGCGGCCCACCGGGCCGCGGCTACAGCGTTACGCCTTCCCCGTCCGTTTCCCCTGCTCGATCAATTTCCAGAACTCGCGCGTTTTCTCGAGCTGGGCATCTTCTGAGGTCGGCAATTTGCTGCGGAAAAGAAAATCGCGCAGCGTGTTTTTGTGCAAAATGCGATGCACAGTGATCCCTTCGTCGCGCCTCTCGAAATAAATCCGGTAATTTTTCGCGCGAAAGCGATATAACTTTTTTCCTTCCCGCTCGATCACGCCAAATCGCGAGTTATCGAGATGGTCGAGATCTTCCGGCAAGATTTGAAACTCAGCGAGCAGATCAAGCTGCAACGACTTCGGCAGCGCCGAAATCTCCGCCGCGCTCAATTCATTGAAGATGATTTGGAACATGGGAAGCGTGGATTCGTTAAATCGTTGAACCGTTAAATGTAAACGCGCCGGACGCGACTACCAACGCGCGTCGTGATTTCCCAAGTGATCGTGCCAGCGTGCTCCGCCAATTCCGCACAAGAAATTTCCGCGGCGCCCTGCGCTCCCATCAAAACGGCTTCGTCGCCCACTTGCACATTGTCGATCTTGCTCACATCGATCATCATCAAGTCCATGGTCACGCGACCGAGCAGCGCGCAGCGCTGACCGCGAACTAAAACGGCGGCATCACGATTCGAAAGATGTCGCGGATAACCATCAGCATAACCCGCCGTGAGGGTTGCGATCCGCATTTTGCCTGGCGTGATAAACGTACGGCCATAGCTGATCGAACTTCCCTTTGGTAGATCGCGGACGACACCAATTCTCGTTTTCCATGTCATCACCGGTCTTAGAATCTTCTGAAACTCAGGCAAAGGCGAAATGCCGTAGAGGATGATCCCCGCGCGAACAATATCGAACGTCGGGTCGGCATAGGCGAGCACACCGGTACTTTGCAATACGTGCGCTTTGTAATCGCCGGGAATTTCGGCGCGTATTTGCCTAACGAGTCTGCCAAATCGCGCCAGCTCGTCCCGCGTATACTCGGTGTCCTCATCCGAAACTGGAAGGTGCGTCGAGATGCTGTGAATTTTGATCTTTGGCAACACCGAAACTTTTTTGAAAAGTGCGAGCGCATCGCCTTCCGGAACGCCCATCCGCCCCATTCCGGTGTCGATCTTGAAGTTGATTGAGGTCGCTGCGTCTTTTACCGCGAGACTGAACTCCTGCGCTTCTTCGAAGGTGGAAATCGTTGGGATAAACCCGTGCTCGGCGATGATGGATCTTTCTTCAGGTATGGAGGGGCCAAGAATGATGATTGGATGAGGAAGCGCGCTGCGCAATTGGATCGCCTCCTCCAGATTAGCTACCCCGAACAATTGCGCGTCTTTGGCGAGCGCTTCCGCGATGCCGGCCAATCCGTGCCCGTAAGCGTTCGCTTTCACGACGGCGAGAAGTTGCGCGGCTGATCCGATTCGCTTGCGCACGAGTCGTGCGTTGTGACGCAGCGCGCTCCGATCGATCTCAGCCCAGCATCGATAGGTTTCCGTAGTCATGAAGCGGTCGTTGCGGGTCTAGGCACGGTGATGTGCGGTTCGCGCAAATAAATTGGCTCAAGCGGCGGTAAAGAAAAGTTGTGACTCGCGCTTCGAGGAAGGCCTGCCAGCACAAGCGCCGAGGGATAACGAAGCTCAACGCCTTTAGACGGCGGCAGGTTATCGGACGAAAAGATCGGCATGTCATCTTCGAGCTTGTCCCGTTTGGCTTGCAGTTCGCTTTCAGTAAACATCGTCGGACCTTCGATCAACCGGTGAGCGCGAATGCGGGCAAAGAAAAATGATTGCCGGCGTGCGTCCCCGATCACGCCATATTCATCCGCCTCGCATTCCATCGCGCAAATCGAAGGATATCCGATGAGTCGCGTTTTCGACGTAGCTTGCAATCCAATCGCTGCCGAGATCGCAATTCGAATGCCCGCGTAAGAACCGGGCCCAAGACCAACAATGATTTCTTCTGGAGGACCGAATTTCTCGCGGACACTTTGGAGGTTTACAAAAAATGGTCCGGAATCCTTGCGATCGTTTATCCATTCGCGCATGACAAGATCGCCCTCATCCAGCCAGGCGATGCTGCCGTGCGCGGTAGAAAGTTCGAGCGCGAGAATTTTCATTTCGTTCTGATCGCTCGCGTAGTTTCCGATCTTATCTCGAAATTAAGCCAGCGCGCTTGCTCGGGAATGAATTCAGGAAAGCGGTCCGCCCATTCGACCACCGAGACGCCGTCGCCGAAAAAATAATCATCCAGACCGAGTCGTGCGATCGATTTTGGATCTCGCAGGCGGAAAAAATCGAAATGATAAATCGGCCAGCGGCCACCAGGATACTCGTGCACGATCGTGAAAGTCGGGCTGGTGACGGGCGCGCTACTTCCCACGCCGGCAACGAAACCTTTGACGAATTGTGTTTTGCCGGTGCCGAGCGCGCCCTGTAGCGCAAGCACCGAACCAAGCCCGACATCTTTGGCAAAGAGCCGCCCAATTGCCTCTGTTTCCGCCGGGTTATTGGAAATGAACGTAGCCACGAAGCAATTTCGAATTTCGAATCTCGAATCTCGAATTCAATCGACCGATCCGCGTCAGCAAAAGTCTCGGGAATTCTTTGGGCCAATTCTTTTGCAACCGTTCGCTTTCGCGCGGCGAAATCGCGAAGAGCAATTCGTAATCGTCGCCGTCTGAGATCGCATTGTCGATGTTGCAGCCAGGGCTGCGCGGCAACAGGTTATTGTCGATTTTGAATCCGGCCTTGCTGGCGCGCGCGAGCCGCGGAAGATCGACGCCGAGTCCATCGCTCAAGTCCATCATAGCGTGGATCGAGAAATTCTTTGTCAGCCAGCGCGATTCTTCGATCCGCGGGACAAATCGCAAGTGTCGTCCCCGGTTCGCGCCGCCAAGGCGGCCAGTGACAAAAAGATCATCACCGGCTTTGCCGCCGCTGCGCGAGACACAGCGATTTTTCTCAACGAATCCTGAAACGCTGATTGAGATGACGGCGGGCCCTCGCGTGCTGCTGGTCTCGCCGCCGACAATGCTGACCTTGAAGCGCGCTGCGGCCTGGCTCAGGCCGCGATAAATCTTTTCCACCCAGTCGCTCCTTGTTTGCTTCGAGACAATGAGCGTAATCAACGCGAACTGGGGCAGAGCGGAAGTCGCGGCAAAATCGCTCAGCGGACGCATCATCGCCTTCCAACCAACATCGAGAGCGTTCGTTCGCGGCAAAAAGTGCACGCCTTCGACCACGCAATCGGTTTTGAGAACGAGAAATTTGCGCCTGGCGGGAGCTTCCACCAGCGCGCAGTCGTCTCCGGCGCCTGCGAAAACTGACTTGCCGCGGGGAAGACGGGGCAAAAGTTGAGCGAGCAGCCAGTCTTCGCCCAGCTCCCTCAATTTCATTGCGGAAAGAGTTCTGGAAACGCAAGCAAAGCGAGCGACACCGAATTGAAGAGCGCGTGCATCGTCATTGAGACAAGGATGGAACCGCTCCATTCGTAGGCAATCGTGAAACAGCTTCCCAGAACAAAGAGTGGCACGAAGGAGGGCAAATGAGTGTGAACGGCAGCAAAGAGGAGCGCGTTAGCCGTGAGCCCGAGCAAACGCCCGAAATAGCGTTTGAGCACGCCGTAAAGAAAAAAGCGAAAGAGAAATTCCTCGGCCACGGGCGCGATAGCGACCGCGAAAACAATGATCATGATCCGCTGACTGATCGTTTGCGATGCATTAAAAAGCTCCACGATGCTCTGTTTGCTCGAGCCGCTTCCGAGAAGGCGCTGCGTGATTGCGTCGGCCACCGAGATCAAGGGGTAAGCCGCCAACATCAGGATTGTTCCGGTGCTGAGAGCCCGAAAAAAACTGAGTTTGGCAAAACCGCCCAGGAAATTCAGATCAAACCCGCGGAACTGCAAAAAGGTGATGACAACCAAAACAACTCCGAGAGTGAAGAGAAGATTTTCCACCAGATCGCGACTGTTGAGCTGGATCGATGGATGCGAAAGTGAAGCGACAACGCCAAGCAAGAGCAAGAAGACCAACCCGGCAGCAAGGATGGCTTCGGGCAAGCCAAATGTCCTGGTCGATCCATTCGTCGAAGCCGGTGTTCGCGCGCTGATCTGGCGGATGAGCGAGACGTAGATATATACGCCGACGATAAGGAAGAGCGCGTTGGCCACGCCTCCGAGCGCCGTTAAGAGGCTGTCGGATGACATGCGGCCGTGCCCGCCTACGGAGCGTAATAGCTCGGCAGGAAATAAGCGCGCCCCGTTTCCAATTGCGGAACGAGTTGCTTCGGAAGTTGGAGTTCGATCTTGGAGTCGGCTTGTCCGAACATGCGGAAAAAGCGGCTCAGGCTGAAGGGCGGGCCGTACTTTACAACTTTCGCTTCCGGCGCACTCCCCAATTGCTTCGCCTTGGCGACGGCATCTTCCAGTTGACCAAGTCCATCGACCAATTTGTTGTCCAGAGCCTCTTTGCCTGAGAGAATCCGGCCGTCGGCGACGGTGTTGCGAAGCAGATCGGACGGAAGATTCCGCTCTTTGGCGACGATGCCGAGGAACTTGTCGTAGGTTTTCATAACGAAACTTTGCACCAGCTCGCGCTCCTCCGGCGTGACCGGGCGCGCGCCATTGAGCATGTCCTTGAACTTTCCGCTTTTGAAAACGACGGAAGCGAGCCCGACTTTGTTAAACAATTGCTCGTAGTTCAGCGTCTGGATAATGACGCCGATGCTGCCGGTGATGGTAGTGTCGCTCGCCATTAAAAATTTGCCGCCGCAGGAAACGTAGTAGCCGCCGGAAGCCGCGAGCGAGTCCATGTAAACGACAACCGGTTTTCTTGCACGCGTCTTAACCACGGCATTGTAAATCTGGTCGGAAGCCGTCACTTCTCCACCGGGCGAGTCGATTTCGAGGACGATCGCCTTGACGCGATCATCCTCGCGGGCCTGTTGCAGCGCCGCGCGCATGTCGTCCACCATGGAATCGCTTACGTTCCCGGGGATGGAAGAACTGATCAAACCGCGCAGCATGATCACCGCAATTTTGTCCGAAATTCCGCGGCCGCCTCGCTGGATGATCGTCTCCCGGAACCGTGAGATAGCTTCTTCTTCCCGCATTACGCCCCCGATGCGCTGGAAGGTAGCGAGGGCCAGCACTAAATTAATGAATACGCTGGCGCAGAGCGCGACGAATAAAAAGATGCTAAGACAACCGAGTTTGCGATCTGCCATGACCCCGCAAGACTGGCGGAGAACCCGCGGACACACAAGCGCTTTTCGCGACGCTCTGGAGGGCGCTCTTGCCCGCAGATCGGCCTCTAAATCACAGGCGGCTGGACGTTGCGATTTGCCCCCGAATGCCTTCGGGGCCAACTACGGCAACGCTGGCCTGGAAGCTGCTTCGAATCCACCGGAGCTATGAATAGTAGTGGACACCTTCCTGTAAGCGACTCGGCCGCTCGCCGCGGGCGGAAGTCGAAAGCGCGACGAAGAACCCGGGGCCGCAAACAAAGTGCCACGAACACTTACTCCAATGACGAGCCCGAACTTGCCGCCGCCGGCAGTCTCACCCGCACAAAAGCGCTCTTGCTTGCGGCACTGCGCGTCTGGGAATTAAAACACCGGATCGGCGATTGAGTGCGTAAAGCAGGCCAAGCGTTAAGGGCTTGCTCCTTCGGCGCTTTAGCCGTTCAACGCTTCAACCTTTACGTAAATCTCCCGCGGCGCGCTCGGGAAATATCTTAAGAGCGCCGGACAAAGCCAGCCCTCGATCTTAAACTGGTCGCTGTAGTACCAATTGCCGCCGGAATCTTCGCGGCTCCATTCCAGTTTGAATCCCGATCCGGGAAATGGCGTTGCACTGAAGATGGCGCGAAATCCCCGCTCGGCCTTTGGGATATTGGCAACCACTTTATCGATCATCGTATCGATGCCCGCTATGAACGGCTCCTTCGACAATCCGACCGTCGGATCATCAAAAACCCACAGGCCGTCGTATTTATACGGCGCGATGACGAAGAGAGCGTTCACGCGGAGACGTTAAAGCGTTAAAGCGTTGAATCGTTAAAGCGTTTACCCCTTCATCGTTTCATCGTTTCAACTCTTCAACCATTTAACGATCCACTGGATTTTCTTTCTTTCGCGGCGATATATTGCAACGCGATCTGCGCCCGTAGCTCAGCCGGATAGAGCAACGGATTTCTAATTCAAGAACGGGTTTTTGCACGGGTTTTCATCGGCTTGCGCACCGTTGCCAACGCTAGGTGTCTCAGCCATTTCGGATTCGCGCCGCGTTGCGGAGAATTGCGCGATTTTGCACCAAAAAATTTTCAGACCGTAGAAAAAGACCGTGAATGTTTTTTCGCGCGCGCGGAAAGGGTCATTGGTAGTGTCCTAATTTAAAATGAAGATTTCAGAAGGCGACCGGCAGACTCGCTTTTTCAAAGAAGTTGGAAAATTTCAAAGCTGCAATTGCGCTGCATCTGGCGTATTACAATTTCGTGAAAGTCCACGGCTCACTTCGTTGCACGCCAGCAATGGAAGCAGAAATTGAAAAGAGTGCATGGACGGTGTCGAATCTGATTGATGCCTGATTTAATTAAAACGCTACAGGAAGCGATAAAAGAGACGCGCAGATGCGATTCCAGGCACGTTGAGTCTGTTCCGGTAGTGGAACAATTTGAAGGCCAAACAGCGTGGCAAGGAACGGTTGAGGTTTTCGATTTGATTGGACACCCGCAAGCAAAACGAGCGTACGCGTGGAGCTATCGTGAGGGCGACAAGATCAAGTCCGTGACCATACTGGAAATTCCGCCAGTAGATTCGCCGCAGAGCGCCGTCAAAGTAGCGATTGCGGCAAAGGCTAGGGCGAAATGAGAAAGTCCATCTGGCGGCTTATTGTCGGCGTAATTCTTCTCGCTGGGGTCGCCAATTCTTTGCAAAAGCTACCAATTATCGACCCTCCCGTCCGCGTTTGGTATTTGATCTTTAATCTTCTCTTTGCCGCCATCGGCGTGTGGTTGGCAGTCAGTTATTTTCGCCGCTCAAATTAGGACACTACCGGGTCATTGAACCCTTTCAAAATTTCGTGAAAATGCACGAATGCTGCTGAAATCCGCGCTTATTAGCGCGCGAGACGCCATAGAAAGGCCGAAATTTGTGCCAGAAGCAATCGCGCTACATCCTGGCACCAACATTATCGCCGGCGACACGTCATCCTTACATCAGCGGTTCTGACAGCTGCAGCCCGAACGCTGCTCTGTTTTTAAAATCGCAGCTAGCGGAGAGATCTCGAATGAAACATTTTTTCTGTGCTGCACTTATTGGCGCCGCGTTCTTCGCGACCGGTTCGCTTGGGCGTGCGGAAGACGACGTAAAAAACTCAATGGCTGATACCGAAAGAGGTCCAAAACTCGATCCTGGCAATGCGGAAGCCAAAAGCCGTAAAGCGCGGTTAGAAGCGCAGCCATCCCCGACGTTCGCTATAACGGATGTGAAGGCCACTAAAACGCCCGACCCCGACGCGGAGACAAATCTGACGCTGCGGATCGGCATAAAAAAACAGCCGAACGCCACAATTGATCCCAGCAAAGTGAAGATCCAAGTGTTCCTTTACGACACAGTGGGTGACACAGATATTAGGCTGACCGACGCTAGCGTGAATTACGAATGGCTGACGCCTAAGCACGATTGGACAGATACAAATCCCGCGATTCTCTCGGTGAATTATCTGCGCCGAAAACGCAAAACGGTTCCACCTCGGCGGGTAGAAGGCGGTGAGCGCAAGTATCTCGGTTACAGAGTGCTCGTTTATTACGACGATAAGTTGCAGGCCATTCATGCCGGGCCCGAACGACTGTTGCAGCTTTTTCCTCCTCCCGAGAATATGTTGACACGGAGCGCGGCCGCGCCGCGAAATCAGCCTTCCCGCGCCGCGCATTTGCCATTCGATTCGTCAGACCCGCGTCTCCTCGAGCCTCCGCTTCCAGAATTCGACCCGGAACCGACTCCGATTCCAGGTTTATCGCCACCCGGCAACTAGATTTTCGCGCGCTGGATCGGCCCACCGACGTCCAACATTATCGTTTAGCTCCGGAGCGACTCCCCGACAATTGGCTCCTGTTGTTAATCGTCACCGTCCTCGTCGTCAAAGGGCGGAGTGATGCCCGTGTAGTCGCCGATCACGTATGCGCTGTATGGCCCATTCATGCCTTGGGAGACGTTCTGGGTGCCGAAACCTGGTTGGTTAATATTACCGTAGCTGGCGACAATGTTGCCCGACGAATCGACCTTGATTACCTGGTGATTGAACTGATCGCTGATCAGCGTGTCGCTATTTGCCAAGCGGACCGCGCGGGTTGGGAGGGGCATCGGATTGCTGCCCGGGCGGACATTGGTGAAGAAATGCCAGAAGTCGGCCCCGGTTTCATCGGTTTCGACGATGCGGCTGTTGGCGGAGTCGGTGATGAGCGTGTGGCCGTTGGGGAGTCGGCTGGCAAAGGCCACACCGCTGAAGGGCACGCCGCCGGCTTGTGTATACGTGTGCACGATAGTGCTTGGCATGGTGTGCGTGACTTCAAGGGCTTGGTTATTGTTCTCGTCGGAGATGAGGATGTTTCCATTTTCGAGCAGTTCGGCGGAGTTGGGATTGTTAAGTCCGTCGTATTGCCACACGATGGCCTTATCGGAGCGACGCACCTCGATGATGCGACCGTTTCCCTGATCTGTGATCAGCACATGATCGTCGCCATTCTCCTCAGACAAATAGGTATTCTGCACCGGAACGTTGAGCTGATTGAACCCGGAGCCAGTGACGCCGAACGTTCCATATTGCCAGACGATGTGGCGGTGGTGGTTCACGAGCAGAACGCGATTGTCGACGCAACCATTCGGTGGGGGGCACAATGGCTCGGTGCCGCCCGGGGCCCCGGTACCCGCCATTAGAGTAAGGCCGCCCACTCGTTCGGCATCGTTGGTGCCAATAATCGAGTTCGCCGAAACATCGTTTGGACCGTTTCCAAAATGCCAGACGATGTTACCCGTCGGGTCAATCTCGATAACGCGGTTGTTGAATTGATCAGTGATAAGGATATCGCCGTGCCGGTTAAATCCGCCTCGGGCGTTTGCGATCGCGCCCGTGCACAAGATCACGCCAATAGTGACTAAAAGTGACAGTTTCATGCCCTAATGTTCACAGCAGTCCAGCCTCGAAGCCACTACTAAAAAGTAACAACTTTGTTACTTTTAATGCCTCGCGCGGCTCGCGATTATGAAATCACCGGGCAATAAAGAAAAGAGCCGCCTCTTCACATGAGAACAAAAAATATGACAACTCTACACTTAAGAAAATCAACCAGCCGGTCGCCTTTGCGGCTCGGTTTCCTCCTCATCACACTCGCCCTCGCCTGGTTTGCGCTTTCGCCGACGGCTTCAGCCGTAACCCCGGTACGCGACGGCGGCTATCCCAACAACAAGACGGCGGAGGGCGATAACGCGCTCTTTTTCGCGCAGGTTTTCGCCATGTTGCGCAGTCTGTTTTTCAGAGCTAGCCCTGAGCAAACTGATTCGCGCTGCATTTCGCTGAGTTGCGCAGTTTTGCGGCAAAAAATCTCAGGTAGCGTTGCCGGCCAGGGTGAGGCTGTTGGCAGTATCACATGGCAGTGCTCATGGCTTTTCTTCGGCATCGCGTGTTTGATTAAATTTCGGTGATCGGCTTCGCGTCCACAGTTTTCCTGGACGATCGTTTCTTCAGTAGGGCGAGACTCCGTCGAGCCGGGGGAAAGTTTTCCAGCGCGGAAATAATTTCGCGGTTGTGATTGCCGGAATTGTCGGCGAAAAACGAAGCCGCCGCTTAACTGGCAGTTGATCTCATGAGCCCCCATACCATCCATTTGTTGATCGTTTTCGCGCTCATCGTGCTCGTCTTCGCGGCCTTCCTGCGCGAGTGGCTCTCGCCCGATCTGGTGGCGCTGAGCGCGATGGGTGTGCTGCTGGTCACCGGCGTTCTCACGGCAGATGAAACACTCACCGTCTTCAGTAACAGCGCGCCGATTGTGATTAGTTCCATGTTTGTGCTCAGCGCCGGCCTAGAGCGCACGGGCGTGATTGATTCTCTCGCGCGTATTTTCACCCGCATGGCCGGAACGACCGAACGGCGGGCAGCGCTCGCTCTCGCGGCATTGACGCTGCCGCTCTCGGCCCTGATCAATCACATGCCGGTCGTGGTTGTGTTCGTCCCCGTCGTGCTGGCCCTCGCGCGCAGCACCGATCTAAAAGCATCGCGTCTTCTTATTCCGCTTTCTTACTTCTCCATCTTCGGCGGCACGATCACACTTATCGGCACCTCTACGAATCTGCTTGTCGATGGAATTGTGCGACGCCGTGGTCTCGCGCCATTTGGGATGTTTGAGATCACACCGCTCGGAATCATTTACGCGATCGTTGGCGTCGGATATTTGCTCGCGTTTGCACGCTATCTTCTGCCCAAACGCGAAACGCTCGCCGCGCTCATCGGCACCGGAATCACGCGGCAATTTCTCACCCAGGCAGTGATCAGTAAGGCGTCGCCTTTGGTCGGCAAGACAATCGCCGAAACGCCGTTGGCCCGATTGCGCGAAGCGCAAATCATTACTGTGGTGCGCGGCGGCGAGCGGCTCGAGACGCTACTAAGCAGTTTGCGATTTGCCGCCGGCGACCAGCTTCTTCTCGAAAGCTCAGTCGCTGGTGTGAAAGGAATCAAGGAAATGGCCGGCGTGGTCTTCCAATCGGAAGCTGACCTCGGCCTCGAAGCCATCGGCGAACAACAAAGCATCCTGATGGAGGGAATTCTCGGGAACCGCTCTACTTTTCTGGGCAAGACGCTGCGTGAGCTCAATTTCGAGCAGCGTTATGGCGTGCTCATCCTGGCGGTGCATCGCCAGGGCGAGAACCTGCGCGAAAATTTTCAGGACGTCGAGCTGGCCTTTGGCGACACGCTGCTGGTGCAGGGCTCGGCCGAAGCGATTTATCGCCTCATGCAGGAGCGCGATTTCCTCAGTCTCACCGAGCTGGCGCAACGCGCGTTTCGCCGGCACAAAGCGCCGCTCGCGATTGTCGGAATTCTCAGCGTGATTGTCTTCGCCGCTTTTCACGTGCTGCCCATCGCCGCGCTCGCGCTCATCGCTGCTGTCTTCGTCGTGCTCACGCGTTGTCTCGACGTCGAGGAAGCGCGCGGCGCCATCCAATGGAGAATTCTCTACATGATTTTCGGCATGCTCGCGCTCGGCGCCGCCATGGAAAAAACCGGCGCTGCCCATCTTATCGCCAGCGGCGTGACCGGCGCAGTCGGCCACTTCGGTCCGCGGGTCACGCTGTCGGTCATGTACCTGCTCGCGACATTCCTAACGGAGCTGATCAGCAACAACGCCGTCGCTCTGCTCTTGACTCCGATCGCGTTCGAGATCGCAGCGACGATGGGAGTGGACGCGCGACCCTTTGCCGTCGCGGTCATGTTTGGTTGCGCAGCCAGCTTCGCCACGCCCATCGGACACCAAACCAACACCTATGTCTTCGGCGCCGGCGGTTATCGCTTCGCTGATTTCCCAAAGATCGGCGCGCCATTGAACCTGATTCTCTGGATTGCCGCCAGCGTGCTCATTCCAATCTTCTGGCCCTTCACGTCGCGCTGAAGGAAGGGGGACCATTCCTCTAAGGTTTCGCCCCCCATGGCAAGTATTTCATCATCTCCTGGCGCGCTCCATCATTCAGTGGAACAAGGACCCGCATATGGTGGGGCGGGTAAGCCTTCGGAATCGCAAATGTGTGATACTGGTCACCATTTAGAGTCAGGTATACGACTCCATCGAAACCGGCGTCTTGCGGCATAATACCGATGGGAACGTCCAAGTAATTGCAGGTGGAAGTGAATTTTTTGCCCGACACTTTTCCAAGCCCGTTTGGCCACGCAATTGCCTCTGATGATATCCAAAACTTAAGCCTCGTATACAGCTCGCGTGTTTCGACTGTGCCAACAATCTTTCTGCCAGTAGTTTGTTCGATTTTCGTCATCGAAAAGCTGGCCGGTGCGATATCGGCAACCTTGTTGAGGGGGGCGCTGGCGAGTCCGACACCATTCGCATCGGCAGGGTGGGGACGCAGACGGCTACCTTTATCGCCGGTATTAACGGGGCAACCGTTACAGGATCCGCAGTAATGATAGATGCCACCACCGGCCAGCTCGGCACGGTAGTTTCCTCCGAGCGATTCAAGGACGAGATCAAACCAATGGACAAGGCAAGCGACACCGATTCTGGCGCTCAAACCGGTCACCTTCCGCTACAAGAAAGAGCTTGATCCCAAGGGCGTCCCGCAGTTTGGCTTGGTGGCTGAGCAAGTAGAAAAGGTGAATCCCGATCTGGTCGTGCGCGAGGCTAACGGAAAAGTTTACAGCGTCCGCTACGATGCAGTGAACGCGATGTTGCTCAACGAGTTCCTCAAAGAACACCGCAAAGTCGAGGAATTAGAGAAAGATTTGCGGGCGACCATCGTGCAGCAGCAGAAGGAGATCGAAGCTCTCACTACGGGCCTGCAGAAAGTGAGCGCACAGCTTGAACTGAACAAACCTGCGCCGCAAACGGTCCTCAACAATCAGTAAAGCAGCAGCAGCGCCCGAAAGCCCGGGCGGGCCTGTAACCCGGCGGCAATAGCCCGCTGCATTATGTGCGAATCTGACCGGTGCCGCGAATGAGGTATTTGTAGGTCGTCAGTTCTTCGAGCGCCATCGGACCACGCGCGTGCAACTTGTCGGTGCTGATGCCGATCTCCGCGCCAAAGCCGAATTCGCCGCCATCGGTGAAACGCGTGGAGGCGTTCCAATACACCGTCGCCGAATCCACGCGATTGAGGAACTGGTCCGCCGTCGCGCTGTTGCCGGTGACGATTGCATCGCTGTGATGCGATCCGTATTTCTCGATGTGATCAATCGCCGCATCCGCGCTTTCTACGACGCGCGCCGATAGGATTAGATCCAGATACTCTGTTGTCCAATCCGCTTCGGAAGCGGGTTTCACGGCGTCGCCGACGATTTTCCGCACCTGCCGGTCGCCGCGCAACTCCACGTTGCGTCGCAGCAGTTCGGCGCCGCACTTTTGCAGAAACGGTTCGGCGACATCGCGGTGTACTAATAACGTCTCCAGCGCATTACAGACGCCCGGGCGCTGGCACTTTGCGTTAATCACAATTTCCTGCGCCATTCCCAGGTCGGCCTCGCGATCCACATAGACGTGGCAGACGCCCTGATAATGTTTGATTACCGGCATTCGCGCGTGCGCGACGACCGCCTCGATCAACGCCTGCCCGCCGCGCGGAACGATCATGTCGATGCAGCGATCCATCTGCACCATGATGCGGACCGCCTCGCGATCCGTGGTCGACACTAGCAATATGGAGTCCTCCGGAAGCCCGGCAAAGCGCAGACCGTGGCGCAACGCATCCGCGATGGCGATGTTCGAGTGGATTGATTCCGAGCCGCCGCGCAGGATGGTGGCGTTGCCGGTCTTGGTGCAAAGGATCGCGGCATCGCTGGTGACGTTTGGCCGCGACTCATAGATGATGCCGATGACGCCAATGGGCACGCGAACCTTGGAAATTTGGAGGCCATTGGGTCGCTCCCACTGCGAGATAATTGCTCCCACAGGATCTGGCAGCGCGGCGACACTCCGGATGTCGCGCTCGATTCCCGCGAGGCGTTTCGCGTCGAGACGGAGACGGTCGATCATCGCGCCGGTCAGGGCGTTCGCCTCAGCGGCAGTGATGTCTTTGGCGTTCGCTTCGAGGATTGTCGCAGCCCGATCCCGCACCGCATCGGCCATCGCTTCCAATGCGCGGTTCTTTGCTTCCGTGTTACAGGAGGCGAGTTCGCGCGATGCCGTGCGAGCGCGCTGTCCGAAGTCTTCAATGGTTTCCTGCAAATTCATACGCCGCTGGATTTTTTCCGCTTGCGGCGCGCCGTCTCGAAACGGGTGCCGACATTTTCTCCGGCTGCGATCCGGCCAATGTTCGACGGTGTCCTGCCGCCCGCGATGACCGTGCATATACCCGCGTCCACAGCGATTTTCGCGGCCAACAATTTGGATCTCATGCCGCCCACACTGAACCGCCCTTTCTCCTCGCGCACAAACTGCGCCGCCGCTGCCATGTCCTTGACTACGGGGATGACCGCCTGCGATCCGTCATGCGATATCGCCAGTAGACCCTCGACTGTGGTGAGAATGATCAGCATGTCCGCATTCGCCAGAATCGCGACTTCGGCGGAGAGCCGGTCGTTGTCGCCGAAACGCAATTCCTCTACGGCGACAGAATCGTTTTCATTGATGATCGGGACGATGTCGCAGCGGCTGAAGAGACGCTCGAGTGTATTGCGGGCGTTGACGTATCGGGCACGGCTATCGATGTCTTGATGTGTGAGCAGCAACTGCGCGATGTGCAGTCCGTGGCGTGAAAAGAGTTTCTCGTACTGCCGCATGAGCCGCGACTGGCCGATGGCGGCGCACGCCTGGATGGTCGGCAAATCCTCCGGGCGTTCATTCAGCCCGAACAGAAAAAGCCCGGCGCCGACCGCACCGCTGCTGACGATCACGCATTCGTGTCCGGCTTTGACGAGCGCCGCGACCTCGGCGGTCAGCTTGCGGAATTGCGCGGAATCGAGCGAGTCGCCTTTCGCCCTACTAAGAATGCCGGTGCCGAATTTCAGAATGATCCGCATGAGTTGCTGGAGAAGTTCCGGGCCGTTCCGCGATGGTTAAACGCTTTTGGCTCCGCCGCCGCCCTGACTTCGTAAATGTCCATTTTTTTTGCACCTAGCGCCAGCGTTTCTACAGTACAGTTTGTGGATACGCACGCATTCTTCGAAAACGCGGGCCGCCAACTTTCCCGGTGGCCTTGGTGCGGGTCTTTCCCTGATTCTAATCGCGAGGATTTCGAAAAAAAATCCATTTTGAGCCCGGGCTGAACCATGATTTGCATAAGATGCGTCTTTTTAGCTCCGAGGTGCACATTTTAAAAAATTCTAAATCCGAGCTCGTACCCCGGGCTTTGACGTTTTTCTGACCGCTGACTCTTTCGGTGAGAGCCCTCACGGCAAGTCCCAAAGAGCGGGCATCGCAAAATCCAGAAGGTAAGCGCCCAGCTTGAACTGAACAAACCTGCACAGATTTGTGGCGTGTGCGTTATTTTAGTCGATATCAGGAGAAAGGTAATCCGCGTTCATCCAGCCGCTCAACCCAAAAATAGATATTTGCTGCCAAACTGTATCGCCTCAGAGCGGTCGAGATTTCAAATTGGGACATTATCGATCGGCGCGTTTGCTTGACCGCTCCGCCGCTTGCCTGTAGAGTCGCCGCTTACCGCGTCCCCCGCGTGACGCCCGCGGCAGACGGCAACCGGCCTTGCCGAAGCTGTTCGGGACGGGACAAGTGGTTCACAAGGCCGATAGAGAACTCAACGCGATGGACTTTGCTTGGTCGGATCAACAACGAGAGCTACTGGACGCGGTCGGCCGTTTCGCCAGCCAGCAACTCAACTACAACGTGATCGAGAACGACCGCGACAGCGTTTTCAACCATGATGCCTGGAAAAAGTGCGGTGGCTTCGGGATCCAGGGCTTGCCAGTCCCCGCCGAGTACGGCGGGCTCGGCATGGATCCACTCACCACCGTGGCGGCGCTCGAGCGGCTCGGGTACGCCTGCAAGGACAACGGCCTGCTGTTCTCCATCAACGCGCACATGTGGACGGCGATCATTCCGGTTCTCTACAACGGCTCCGAGACGCAAAAGAAAAAATATCTGCCCGGCCTATGTAACGGCACGCTCATCGGCGGCAACGCCATGAGCGAACCGAATAGCGGCTCCGACGCATTCAGCCTCGCCACGACCGCTGTCAAGAAAGGCTCCAAGTACGTCCTCAACGGCAGCAAAATCTTCGTGACCAACGGCCCCGTCGCCGATCTGCTCGTCGTGTTTGCCACGCTGGACAAAGCGCGTGGCGCGTACGGAATCTGCGCCTTCCTCGTCGAGAAAGATTCGCCGGGGCTGAACGTCGCGCGCAAGCTCGAGAAAATGGGCGTGCGCACGTCGCCGATGGCCGAAGTGTTTTTCGAAGACTGCGAAGTCCCAGAAGAAAACTTTCTCGGCAAAGAAGGCGCGGGCAGTCTTATGTTCACGAACTCGATGACCTGGGAACGCGGCTGCATCCTGGCCAGCGCGGTCGGATCAATGCAACGGTTGTTGGAGACGAGCGTCCGTTATGCGAAGGAGCGAAGACAATTCGGCCAGTCGATAGGCAAGTTCCAGCGAGTGGCCGACAAAATCGTCGACATGAAGCTGCGCGTGGAGAGCGCCCGGCACATGCTCTACCATTGCGCGTGGTTGCGCGGCCAGCGCAAGCAGGTGTACCTGGAGGCCGCGATGGCCAAGCTGCACATCAGCGACTGCTGGGTCAAATGCTGCGAGGACGCGATCCAGATTCGCGGCGGCTACGGGTACATGACCGAGTACGAGGTCGAGCGGGAATTGCGCGACGCGATCGGCAGCAAGCTCTACTCGGGCACGAGCGAAATCCAGCGCAGCTTAATCGCCTCGCTGCTGGGACTGTGAAACAACGCCAGTCGGTCGAGAAGATCCTAGTTCCGTTCAAGAGCGTACCCGACCCCAACGACGCCGTCGTCGCGGGCGCAACGGCTTCGACGCCCAAGTCGGTGATCAACCCGTTCGACGAAATCGCGATCGAGGAAGCGTTACGGATTCGCGAACGCGGCGAAGCGACGGAGATCGTGGGCGTCACGATCGGAGCGCCGGCGGTCGACGAACAAATCCGCGCCGCGCTGGCGATGGGCATCGATCGCGCCATTCGCATCGACGATACTCGCGCGCTGGATCCGTATGCGGTGGCGCGGATTCTCCGTGCGCTGGTAGAGAAGGAAGCGCCGCACGTCGTGATCATGGGCAAGCAAGCCGTGGACGACGACTCGAACCAGGTCGGGCAGATGCTGGCCGGCTTGTTGGGTTGGCCGCAGGCCACGTTCGTCTCGCAGATCGAGTTCCTGGACAACAAGACGCGCGCCCGCTGCACGCGTGAGACTGACGGCGGCCTCGAGGTCGTCGCGATCGAGCTGCCCGCCATCGTCACCACCGACCTGCGCCTCAACGAACCGCGCTATGTCTCGCTGCCCGGTTTGATAAAAGCGCGCCGCAAACCAATTGAAATCCTCACCTGTGATCAACTGGGAGTGACTGTGCAGCCTCTTACCACAACGCTCTCCATGTCACGTCCGCAGAAGCGCGCCACCGGCACACGTGTCAACTCGGTCGAAGAATTGATCGCCAAGTTGAGGCAGGAGGCGAAGGTGCTTTGAGCATGGCTGAGACCCTCGTACTGATCGAACACGATCGCGAACACGCGAAGCGTCCCTCCTTGCACGCGATCACACTGGCGCGACAACTCGGTGGTGAGTACGCGTTACTCGTGCTCGGCCATGGCCTGGACGAGATCGCCGCGTCTCTCGTTTCCTACGGCGCGTGTGCCGTGCTTGTCGCCGACGACCCGGCACTGGCGGAACCGTTGGCCGACCGTTACGCGACAGTGATTGCGGAAGCGGCGCGAAAGCACGGCGCGAAGACTCTCCTTGGCACCTCCTCGACGTTCAGCAAAGACGTTTTGCCGCGCGCCGCCGCGCTGCTTGATTCGCCGATGGTTACCGACGTGGTCGCGATCGAAGAAAAGGACGGCTCGATTGTGTACCGACGGCCCATCAACGCCGGCAGCATGTTGGCCACGGTCAAGGTAGAGGGCGACCGCCGCGTGCTCACGGTCCGCGCCACCGCCTTCGAGGCGCCTGCGGCCAACGCAGCACCCTGTCTCACCCAGCGGTTCGCGTTCGACGCCGCGTCGCTTCCCAACGGCATAGAATTCATTTCGCGCGAACAACGCAAGTCCGACCGGCCCGACTTAACCGAAGCCCGGGTCGTGGTAAGCGGCGGCCGGCCGCTGAAGGACAAGGAAACGTTCGAGCGTCTGGTCGGCGGATTGGCGGACGCATTGGAGGGCGCGGTCGGTGCCACCCGAGCGGCGGTCGACGCAGATATGGCACCTAACGACTACCAGATCGGACAAACGGGCAAGATCGTCGCGCCCGAGTTGTATATCGCGCTTGGCATTTCCGGCGCGATCCAGCATCTGGCGGGCATCAAGGATTCGCGGATCATCGTCGCGATCAACAAAGATCCCGACGCGCCGATCTTTCAGATGGCGACTTACGGCCTGGTGGGCGACCTGCATCAGATCGTCCCACAACTCATCGAATCAATTCGCCGAAGCTAAGCCAGGATGTTAGATGATAAGAGCCCGCGAACATGAATAAGAAGCATATTCTCTTTCATTTGTCTGAAGCGCGAAAGGCGCTCGAGGGACTCATCCGGGATCTTCATTCCCGGTCCCAACTACGACTTCGGCAATCATCGGGTCGACATAGAGCACTTGTATCACCACATCAATTCAGCAGTATTACCGCATCAACTCAGCATGGAATGCGCGTGACGCGTTGGAACAAGCCACAAACCAGTGTGCAGAAGAAGATTTTCGTCGTTGGCGGCAGTTTCCTACTAGCATGTCGTTACTGTCTTAAGGACGAACTATCTCGCCAGACGATGTATCTGACGGCTCGCAGGCGTAGTGCTTCGCTTTAACTAATGAAAACGCCGCCATTGCAATCCACGCGCGCCTTTGCCAGTCGCAGATGATCTTGTTCTCGCTATGACCGATGTGAATAACACGACGCGCGAAGTGTTCGGCAACATCGCGCCATGGATGCAAGTCGTGTTCTTCGTCATGATGGCGGCGAGTATCGGCGTGCTCGTGTGGCAAGTCATGGCCCGCGTATGGCTCTGGCGTAAAGGTCAGCAGGGCGGATTTGAGCGTCACTGGCGTGTGTGGATGCAGCGGCTCGTCACATACGCGCTGGCGCAGAAACGCGTCCACAAAAAGTCGCTCGGCGCTCTACTCCACCTGCTGCTCTTCAGCGGGTTCGTCGTGCTCACCATCGGCACTACCTTATTGGGGATCGCCTACGACGGGCCGATCAACTTTCACCACGGCTGGTACTACCTGAATTACGAACTGACGCTGGACGTATTCGGCGTCGCATTTTGCATCGGTTGCGTCCTGGCAATGTATCGCCGCGCCTTCCGGCGGAAGCCGAGCCTTGGCCACAACCAGAGCGACTGGTGGCTGTTGGGGTTGCTCCTGTCCATCGGTGTCACCGGTTTCCTGGTGGAAGCGCTGCGCATGCATTACACCCAGGTGCAACCGCCGGTGGCGTACTGGTCGATCGTCGGCTGGGCGATTGATGTGACGATGCTACGCGGCATCGACGTGGGCAGCGCGCAAACGATGCACCTCGCGGCTTGGTGGCTGCACGCGATTCTGGTCGCGCTGTTCTTCGCCACGATTCCGGTCAATCGCTTTCTCCATGTGATCACTGGCCCGCTCAATATTGCCGCCCGTCCCGAACGGCCAATGGGCGCGCTCGTGCCGTTGAAGATGGAAGAGGTCGAGCGGATGGGTCGCACGGGAGTGCACCAACTTGCGGAGTTCACCCGTCAACAACTGCTCAGCCTTGATTCCTGCATGGAGTGCGGCCGCTGCGAAGATGCATGTCCGGCGACCGCGACGGGGAAACCGCTTTCACCCAAAGCGGTCGTGATCGATTTGCGCGCTTTGATGTCACGCGGCGGCGGTGACGTGCACGGGACGATCCGTGATGAAACGCTTTGGGCCTGCACGATGTGCCAGGCGTGCGTCCAGGAGTGCCCTGTGTTGATCGGGCACGTCGATTTGATCAGCGACATGCGTCGGGATTTGATCGGCGAAGGCAAACTTTCCGGGCCGCCTGCGAAAGCGCTGCAACACGTCCGCAACCAGTCCAACCCTTATGGTCGCCACAACTCCGAACGCCTGGCTTGGGCGGATGGCCTCGACGTGCCGATTGTCGAATCGAATCCCGATTTCGAGTATCTATTTTGGGTCGGCTGCGCTGCGTCATTCGATCCGCGCGCACAGAAGGTCGCGCGTGCGACCGCCCAGCTACTCAAGGAAGCGGGACTGAATTTCGCCGTCCTGGGGACGGAGGAGCGTTGCACCGGCGATCCCGCGCGTCGGATCGGCGATGAGTTCCTGTTCCAACAGCTCGCGCAGACCAATGTCGAGACGCTTGCCCGCCACAAGGCAAAGAAGATCGTCACCCCTTGCCCACATTGTTACAACACGTTCAAGAACGAATACCCGCACTTCGGCGGCCAATACGAAGTGCAACATCACTCAACGGTGCTCGCAGAATTGGTCGGCGCGGGACGATTGAGCAATGGCAACGGCGTCAACAACGGTGAGCCAATCACCTTGCACGACCCGTGTTATCTAGCTCGCGTCAACGGAGAAGTCGATGCGACTCGCACGGTGGTAGGCGCTGCCAGGGACACGCAGTTTCGCGAAATGCCTCGCTGCGGAAAGAAAACTTTCTGTTGCGGTGCAGGCGGGGGCCGGATGTGGTTCGATGAAGCACCGGAGCAACGTGTCTCCCGTGTCCGCGCGCAGGAAGCGCTCGCCACTGGCGCGCGCATACTCGCGACGGCCTGTCCGTTTTGCTTGAACATGATGACCGACGGAATGGCGGGCACGCAAGGAGGGGAAAACGTTAAGGTGCTCGATGTCGCGGAGTTGCTACTCAACCGCCAAACGACAGGTAGTCGAGGAGTATCCTAAGACGGCGAAGCCGCAACCACACCGGAGGGTGACGATTCCACCGCATCAAGAGGGCGCTGCCGGAGCAGCGGCCTTGGCACTGCCGGCATCAATCGCGATTGCTGTACGGCCGCTCAGTATATTCAGATTGACCGACGAGTATGGCGCCTGCTTCTCCTGCGGCCACACTGATTCGTAGACTTGCGCTACCTTCTGCACCTTGTCAGCGATCTCTAGATTGCCGTTCCTCTACGCTGCCCGTTCACTCGCGTCAACCACGTACTTGCTCACGTGCAAACGCGATTTGTCTTTTCGCTCGTTTAAGGTAACAGCCAACGCATCACGAGCTTGCGCCGCTGCGCAAGGCGGTTGGCGCCATACCTTCACTCGGACTTTGATTCTGATTGAACCTCCGTATTCAATCGCACGCGGAAACGCTAAGTTATCCATTCACGGTGAAGGTGAATTCACCCTCACCGGTGAGCAGCCTTTACGTAAATCTCCCGCGGCGCGCTCGGGAAATATCTTAAGAGCGCCGGACAAAGCCAGCCCTCGATCTTAAACTGGTCGCTGTAGTACCAATTGCCGCCGGAATCTTCGCGGCGCCATTCCAGTTTGAATCCCGATCCGGGAAATGGCGTTGCACTGAAGATGGCGCGAAATCCCCGCTCGGCCTTTGGGATATTGGCGACCGCTTTATCGATCATCGTATCGATGCCCGCGATAAACGGCTCCTTCGACAATCCGACCGTCGGATCATCAAAAACCCACAGGCCGTCGTATTTGTACGGTGCGATGATGAAGAGAGCGTTCACGCGGAGACGTTAAAGTGTTAAAGTGTTAAAGTGTTAAAGTGTTAAAGTGTTAAAGTGTTAAAGTGTTAAAGCGTTGAATCGTTAAAGCGTTTACCCCTTCATCGCTTCATCGCTTCAACTCTTCATCGCTTCAACTCTTCATCGCTTCAACTCTTCAACCACTTAACGATCCACTGGATTTTTTTTCTTTCGCGGCGACATATTGCAACGCGATTTGCGCCCGTAGCTCAGCCGGATAGAGCAACGGATTTCTAATTCAAGAAAAACTTTTTGCGCATGTTTTCGCTGCGTTGCACAGCGTGCTTTTCATAGGGAAGCCTGACGAGTTCGATTTGCACTGCATGCTAAGGAATTGCGCTGTTTTGCGCAAAAAAAGCTTTCGGACCGTAGAAAATGACCGTGAAAGAGTTGCCGCTTTTCGCAACGTCGCGGAACTGGCAGATGCGCCGCACTCAAAATCCAGAGATCAAAAGATCGTGTGGGTTTGGGCCGCTTTGCCGGCAGCCCACCCTTGCCTTCTTTCCAACATGTCGTCTTCAAAATGGAAATCACTCGCAAAACTGGACGCATCATTTGTTTTTTATGACCAACCCGTGCATTTTCCGCTTCCGTTCCCGGGCGTAATCGGATAATTGAATCAGTGAAGCCGGATTCGAAAGCAGGATTCGGCTCCGATTTGATCGACTTCCGGCGGCGTGGTGCCGCTGCGAGGGCGAGCAAAAACTAAAACAGAAAGGTCCAAATGACAAAGAAAGCAGTAGTGGCCGGCGCAGCGATCGCCGGACTAATGAGCGGTTCGTTCGCTGCCACGACCCACGCGGCAGTTTCGACCGTCAAGCCGGGTGTCTCGTTGCAGACGGCAAAGGCGGCAAAGGATAAGCACGCTTGCCAGGGGCAGAACTCCTGTAAGGGCAAAGGGGGCTGCAAGACGAGTGATAACGGCTGCAAAGGTAAAAACTCGTGTAAGGGTAAAGGCGGCTGCGCGACCGATGGCAGCAAGCCAAAGACGTAAGGTAGTGGCCTCCAGCGCCGGGGTTCTATTCCCCGGCTCTGGAGCAAGGATCGCCAGCGATGCCGGCAAATTTGTTCAATAACTTTACCGATTACGGGATCGGCATCGGTCTGCGTGTTCCCCATTACCGCCATATTCTCTCCAAGAAACCGGTGGTCGATTGGTTCGAGATTATCTCGGAGAATTTCATGGTTGACGGCGGCCGGCCGCTTGAAGTGCTAGATGCCATTCTCGAGCAATATCGCGTTGTGCAACATGGCGTGGCCATGTATTTCGGATCGGCCGACCGGCTAAACCGCGAGCACCTAAGAAAGTTAAAGCGCCTCGTCAAACGCACGAATACACCGTGGTTATCCGATCACCTCTGCTGGGGTAGCGTTGATGGACGTTATACACATGATCTCTTGCCGATGCCATACACCTTCGCCTCCGCCAAGGTGACCGCTGACAACATTTGCGAGGCTCGCGATTTTCTCGAGGTTCCCATCTGCGTCGAAAATGTGAGCAGCTATGCCGAATTCCACGCATCGGAAATGACGGAATGGGAATTTCTGGGCGAAGTAGTGGAGCGATCCAACTGCGGGATCCTCCTCGATGTGAACAACATTTATGTTTCCTCCAAGAACCATTCCTTCGATCCCTACGAATATCTGAACAACGTGCCGCACCATCGCGTCGGCCAGATTCACATCGCCGGGCACTCCAAGTTCGAGAAATACATTTTGGACACGCACGACCATCCCGTGCTCGACCCAGTTTGGAAATTGTATGCCCACGCTGTGCGGCTGGTCGGGCGGACCGCCACTCTTTTGGAATGGGACGATCGAATTCCCACTTTCGATGAGGTTCACCATGAGGCGCTCAAAGCCACCCGGTTTATCAACGAGCTTGAGAACGCCGCAGCTTAAGGCCGGTTCGCGCTCGCAGTTGAAGCAACTGCAGCAGCTCATGGCGAGTGCCCTTTTCCGGCCTTTGACTGCAGAGGATCGAATGCAGCCTAAATGGGTGGACGGTCGCGCCATGAACAAGGTGGCCGCCAGTTTCATCAAGCCTAACGACCGCCTTAGTTCGTTTGAGCGGCTCGAAATCTACAACCGCGTTTACTGGTTCCGGGTGCTCGATTGTCTTTACGATGATTATCCCGGGCTTCGCGCGGTTCTTGGCGAGCAAAAATTCATGAAACTCATCACGGCCTATCTGGCGAAATATCCATCGGTGTCGTTCACGCTGCGGAACCTTGGTAGCCGTCTTGAAAAATTCATTCGGGAAGAACCCAAGTGGGCAGCCCCGCACCAGAGAGTGGCGCTCGATATGGTCCGCTTCGAATGGGCCCAGGTGGTTGCCTTTGACGATCCGGCCAAGCCGAGCATTACGCCCGACAATATTCTCGACGCCAAACCGGAGAAGTTGCGGCTTGGACTGCAACCTTACCTTTCCCTGTTGCAATTGCACCACGCAGTGGATGAGTTTCTCATCGCGGTCAAGAAAAGCGAATCCGACGTTTTGCGCAGCGAAGCGAGCAATATCATTGAAGCAATGCCGAAACCATCGCGACGCCCAAAGAAAGTGCGGCTGCCGAAACGGCGGCGCGTGCACCTCGTTGTCCACCGTTTTGACAACATGCTCTACTACAAACGCGTTGAGCCGGAAGCTTACGCAATCCTAAGCGCACTTCGAGATGGCGAGACGGTCGCGAACGCCTGCGACATTGGCTTAGGCATCGGCAAACGCAGCCGCATCAACTGGCCGGCCCGGGTCCAAGATTGGTTCAAGGACTGGAGTGCACTCGGGTGGTTTTGCAGTAACTCAACGTGATATGAAATTGATCAATGCTACACTTGCGCGCTGGCTGGTACCCGAACGCACACTTCTGCAGTCGCTCCTGCTGTTGGTAATCCGATTGTATTGGGGCTGGCAATTTTTCGAAACCGGTAAAGGGAAATTGTCGGACCTGCAAAAAGTGACCGGATATTTCCAAAGCCTTGGCATTCCCCTTCCCCACCTGCAAGCGATCGTGTGTGGTGCGCTCGAATGCGGCGGTGGTCTTTTGCTCTTATTTGGCCTGGTTTCCCGCTTGATTTCCATTCCACTGATGATTTCGATGACCGTCGCTTATTTGGCCGCGGACACCGACAGGGTGAAAGGCATCTTCGGCGATCCCGACAAATTTATAGGGGCGGACGAATTTCTTTTTCTGTTCGCGGTTGTGCTCGTTTTCGTTTTTGGACCAGGAAAATTTGCCCTCGATTGGTTGATCGCGCGCAAATGGAGCCGCTCGCAGGCGGTCTGAAAATGGAGGCGGCCCGGCCGCTCTTACTGGAGCAGGCGGAGACAGATTTGTGAAGCCGACCAGGGGCGGAGTGTTTGGGTGGAGCATTATTGGCCTTGCGGCGGTGCTCGTTCTTCTTTTCTATATTGTCTTCCACGGGTCGCGGCAGACGATCATGGAAAGCTCGTACCGGATTCGTGATGAGGCGAGCCGCGAAATCAGTGAACGGGTGGCGAGCTTCCTGTCCAAGGCGCCCGAAGCCGCCCAGCAGTTTCAGCTCGAGCTCAATCGCGGCCTGGTCGATGGGCGCGATCTATTGGCGATCGAGTCCGCGCAATTCGTCCTGCTCTTGTCAAATCGCGACATCAGCGAGGTAACTTTCACCTATGCCGTGCAAACGGGTTTTGACGTGAATGGAAACATCCAACTGGCGGCGTCGCCGCGCGGACAGATTAGCGTGATGCGTGGCACGGACGACCGGGGGCAGGAGCGCTGGTGGAGCCGGCACGTCCGACAAGAAGGCGAGCGTTTCGCCGCCGAAAGCCGCGAGCTTGAATCAAGCGCGCGTTTTTCGGCGCTCCCGTTGCGTCGTGAAGGCACGACCGATATTCCCGACCCAACGTCGCATCCAACATTCATGACGCCGACGAGCCAAAACTTCTTCGGTCAGCTGTTGTGGAGCGATCTGCACTGGTCACAACTGGACGCGCAACTTCCGGCGACGCAGCGGCGGGCTGAGGTGAGTGTGCAACAAGCCATCACCGATGCCGAGGGAACGCCACCATTCGCGCGGCCACAGCAGTCGACGCCATTGCCGTTTCGCGCGAGGCTTTCCGCGAATTGCTTGGCCATCTCCCAGGGTTGAGCGAAACAATGGAGAAAATCATGGAAGTACGCATGGAGCGTAACGCGAACCTCAAGGAGGAGATGCCGGCGGCGAAGCCGGCCGCTGGACCGAGACGTGGAAAAGCCTAACTACTGCCCAGTCAAATCACTCTGTTCCGCGACCGCAAAAGCGGACGCGTTTTTTAGAGCTGCGCGAACATTCAGCATTGTCGTCTTGTTCCTCTCGCTCGCGTCTGGGATCGGGGCGGAAGAACAGAAAATTCCGCAAATTGACTGGCAACCGTGGTCGGAATCGATCTTCGAAAAGGCGCGCCAGGAAAATCGCTTTGTGCTGCTCGATCTGGGCGCGGTCTGGTGCCACTGGTGCCACGTCATGGAAGACATCACCTATCGCGATCCGAAAGTGATTTCCTTGATCAAGTCGCGTTACATCGCGGTCCGAGTGGATCAAGACTCGCGGCCAGACTTGGCGAGTCGTTATGAAGACTATGGTTGGCCCGCGACTATCGTATTCAACACGGACGGCAGCGAAATAGTTAAGCGCCAGGGCTACATCCCGCCAAAACCGATGGCCTCACTCCTTCAGGCCATCATCGACGATCCCTCTCCTGGTCCGTCCATCGTTGCAGAACCGCCGCTCGATCCTAACAAGGATGGCGATCTGACCGAGCCGGAGCGCACCAGGCTGCGCGAGATTTTGCGCGATAACTATGATGCCCGAAACCAAGGCTGGGGCACGATCCACAAATACCTGAGTTGGGACATTATCGAATACTGCTGCGGTGAAGCCGTGAGCGGCGATCGCGATGCCGAGCGCATGGCCCGCGCAACCCTCGACGCACAACAACAATTGATCGATCCGATCTGGGGCGGCGTTTATCAATATTCGACCGATGGCGACTGGAAACATCCGCACTTTGAAAAAATCATGCAGATGCAGGCGGAAAATCTACGGACCTACGCGCAATGTTACGCACTTTGGAAAAAATCGTCCTACCTCGACGCGGCGGAAAAGATTCGCCGATATCTGGACAATTTCCTGAAGAGTCCTGAGGGCGCGTTTTATACCAGCCAGGACGCCGACCTCGTTGAGGGCCAACATTCCGCAAATTATTTCGCTCTTTCCAATGCTGCCCGTCGGGCCCGCGGAATTCCGCGTGTCGATCAACACATCTACGCGCGCGAAAACGGCTGGGCGCTAACTGCTTTGGCCATACTTTACGCCGTGACCGGGGATGAAAGCGCTTTGGCTGAAGCGATACGCACCGCAGAATGGACCATCGCCAACCGTTCCTTCGGGGATGGCGGATTTCGTCACGCCGCCCAGGATAACGGTGGGCCCTATCTGGGCGACTCCGCCTCCATGCTGCGCGCGTTTTTGAACCTTTACGCCGTAACTGCGGACCGACGATGGCTGAACTGCGCCGAGAAGACAGCTGCATTCATCGAGGCAAATTTTAAGGGCAATTTGGGGTACCTGGAATACGTCCAACCGCTCGCAGGGAAATTGCCGCCACGTCCCGAAGTTGACGAGAATGTCACGGTCGCGCGAACGATGAACATGCTCAATCATTATACCGGCAGCGCACATTATCGAGACATGGGGCGCCATGCCTTGCGTTTTGTTTCCGCGCCATCGGTGAGCGAACATCACGGATTTGAAGTCGCTGGCATTTTACTCGCTGGCCGGGAACTAAACACGCCCCCGTTACATCTCACCATCGTCGGTCGAAAGGACGACCCCGCGGCGCGCGCGCTCTTTCGCGCGGCCATTGCACATCGCGTGACGTACAAACGAGTGGAATGGTGGGACACACGCGAAGGGAACCTGCCTAATCCCGACGTCCAATATCCGCAATTTGACAAATCAGCCGGTTTTGTCCGCACCGATCGAAGCTGTTCAGCGCCCATTTTCGAGCCGGCGAAAATCACCGAGTTTAAGCCCAAGACGAAATGACAGCGGTACGAGTGACTACCAGCCTGCTGGCGCTCGTGATCGCCGGACATGCCTGCGCCGCAGATGATGAGCAATTGCACGTTGGCAGCGCAAACATCGTTGTCAATTTCGATTCGACGCCGGGACAAACTCTGCGCAAGCCCGTCTTGGATTGGATCACGAAGTCCGCGAAAGCCGTAACGATCTACTATCAAAGATTCCCGGTCACTGACGTCCACATTCACATCCGACTCTACGACGGCCGCGGCACTCGGTCCGGACATACAAGCGGTTGGAACGGGTCATTGATCAGGATCGCAGTTGGCAAAAGCTGTACCGCTTCCGATTTCGCCGAGGACTGGATGATGACGCATGAGATGGTGCACCTCGCCTTTCCGTCTGTATCCGAGGCTCACCATTGGATTGAGGAAGGATTGGCCACCTATGTCGAACCTGTTGCTCGCGCTCGCGTAGGAGATTTGACGCCGGAAAAAGTATGGGGCGATCTGATGGATGGGTTGCCGAAAGGTTTGCCCGGCCCTGAAGATCGGGGCTTGGATTTCACCCCAACATGGGGCCGCACCTACTGGGGTGGCGCGCTGTTTTGCCTGTTGGCCGATATCGAGATTCGAAAACGCACCGGGAATCGGAAGGGCTTGGAAGATGCGCTGCGCGCCATTCTGGCGGCAGGCGGAACTGTCGAAGCGGAATGGCCTCTGGCCAAAGCCTTGCGCATCGGTGACGACGCAACTGCTGTGCCGGTAATGGGCAAGTTATATGAAAAAATGAAAGCCTCCCCATTCCCGGTTGATTTGAGCGCCCTCTGGAAAGAATTAGGTGTGGAAAGGAAGGAAGGGCTAATCCGGTTCAATGATTCGGCGCCGCTGGCCGCTATCCGTCGCACGATCACGAGCGCAAAACCGGATTCAGTTCACTGACAGCCCGCAACTTTATGGTACACGAAAACAATCGAGATCATTTGCAAATGCAACGGGGCCCGAAAAGCTTTTGCTGATCTCCGATCGGCTCTGCTCTTCCTTGCCCAAGGTCCGGAGCATCCGGTGAGACAACACGAGCCGCTTAACGTGCGCCTGTTGAGCGATCTGTCCGATCACAGACGGGGGCATATGCAGCCACCGCTCAACCCCGGTAGCTCCTTCCGGAACAGCGTTGTGAGCAATAAACAAATCCGCGTCTTTTGCCAGGTTCACTAAGCCGGCACCCTGTCCATTTGTATCTCCGCTAAACACGATGGACTTGCCGCCAATCTCGACACGCCACGCTAAGGCTGGGACTGATCCATGAATGACCCGAGCGGCGTAGGCCGAAAGATGTTCGCCACGAAAGGCCGCCGAGGAAGTTCCGTTTCCACTCACGTTGTGAGGCTGCAATTTGTAGCTGCCGTTCTCTTTGGGAACCAATAGCTCGCTCAGATAACGATAAACACCGTTTTGATTATTGAAGAAAGCGTGCACGAAACCCACCGTTGACGGAAACTCGGTGTTCCCCACCGGACCGTAAACAGGCAGTGGGCGGTCACGCCCTTCAAACCAGGACGAGAAGATTAGTGCGGAAAAATCGGCGCTATGGTCAACGTGGAAGTGCGTGAACAAAATCACGTCGAGTTGGGACATTTTCGCGCCACTCTCTCCGAATCGAAGAGAGCTGCCGCTGCCAGCATCTACTAACACCCGCGCCTGTCCATCTTGCCACACCAGATAGCTGCTGGAGGCACGCTTGTCCTGTAACTCGGGCCCACCGGATCCAAGCACTTGAACCGCAACACCTTCTCCGCCGCAAGTCTGAGCATCAGCCGAAGGAACAAACAGGCAATTTAATGAAAGCGTCGTTAAGCAAAGCAGCGGGATAGAGCGGAAAACGCTTCGATCCATTTGTCGTGCGCTCATTTTGACCTTACGAGTTTAGCCCTGGCCCAATCAGAACCGGCGTTCCCATCTACATCTCAGCTCATTTTAACACTGGGCTCAGCGAGTTGAAAGACAACTCCCCCAGCAGTGCCGAGTTTTGCGAAATCTTTACTGAGCGATGCGGTCAGATGGCGCATACGTGTTTCGGTCGTTAGGCATTCGCGCTGCGTTACGAAGGATTGCGCCGTTTTGCACAAAAAAATCAGACCTTGGAAAACGAATATGACAAGGCCGGAGCCGCCGAGGATAATAACATTCGCCTTCACCTGCGCTAAGCGATAATGGTGGAGTTCAAATCGAACCCGCTTCGGCCCTTTTGAGACGAGCAGTGTTTTAAATTCTGTAATGACCCCAATCGCTATGAAAAGCGCCCGTAGCTCAGCCGGATAGAGCAACGGATTTCTAATCCGTCGGTCGGGTGTTCGAGTCACCCCGGGCGCGCTTTCTTCGGAAGGTGAGAAGTGAATAGCTCTTCTCACTTGTCATCATTCGCTAATCACGTTCTTTCCAACGCCGTTCGTGCTCGAGCAACCATTTCTTTCGCCACAATCCGCCGCCGTAGCCGCAGAGCGTGCCATCCGCGCGAATGACACGATGGCACGGAATCACGATGCAAATCATGTTCGTACCGTTCGCGCGACCGACAGCGCGACGCGCGTTCTCGTCTCCGAGCTGTTTCGCCATCCATGAATAAGAACGGGTTTCGCCCACCGGAATGGAACGCAAAATTTCCCAGGCCCGCAACTGAAAGGCCGACCCGACTGGCGCCAGCGGAATTTTGAACTCCAATTTCCTGCCAGAAAAATAATCGGCTAGTTGCCCACGGATCGTCTCCAGGTACGGGTGCTCACCCGGCACGAGGTTTGTTCGCAAGCGCTTTCGTAAGGTCGACAATTCCCTTTCCGTTGCCCGCCGGTCGGCAAACTCGAGCAAACGCAATCCTTCGTCATCTGCCACCGCGACCATGGCGCCGAGGGGCGTCTCGATTCGCTCCGCAAAAGTGGGAGCACGCGATTTTGCGGCTGTTGGTGGATCGCCAAAAATTCGAGTGAAAGCTTCGCGAAAACCGCTGGCCGATTCGAAGCCACTGCCGTTTTTTGCTTCATCGACGCGGCCGCCCCGGCGTACTTCGCGCAGCGCCAGACCTAATCGGCGCGCGCGATGGTAAGCCTGGAATGTCATTCCATAGTGCCTCTTGAACTGGCGACGCGCCGTGGATGGATCGATTGCAATCGCCGCAAGTTCTTTGTCTGTCAGCCGTCCACCAGGGGCGCGCTCGACTTCCGCGCGCAAGCGCTCAATCAATTTGGGCGGACGTTTGTCTGGATCCATCGGACGACAGCGCAAACAGGGCCGGTAACCGCCGTGCAATGCTTCACTCGACGTTGCGAAAAAATCGACATTCTCGCGTGCTGGTTTTTTTGCTGTGCATGTTGGCCGGCAGAAAATTCCCGTCGTGCGCACGCCGACAAAAAAGATCCCCTCAAAGGTTGAGTCGCGATTGACCAACGCGCGATACATCGTTTCGAAAGAAGGAAGCAACTCCAGCGTTTTCATGCGCGCTCAACTTGCATCGTGTAACATCCGTGGCTGACGCTGCGGACGTGGACAAATGCAGTCTCCGGGTTTTGCAGGAATTTTTCAATAATTGCTTCCGGTTCGTTTCCATTTACGACTTCGGCATCAATCATGTTCTGCTTGGAATTGTAGGCACGAAGGACACGGCCATTGCGGAATGACTCCGGATACTCGCGGGTTTTCGAATAGCTCTCACAGGGCTTCGAATGAACAAAGATCGGCCCGATCTCTGCGTATGGTCGGCCAGCCGGGATGGCCGCGAATGGAAAAAGAATCATACGCTCGCCGGGCAGGGCCCAGCGTAGGCAGTGTCGACATGGATAACCTGTTGCTGAATCCGCCTCGATGACGGCGTGATCGGATGCGCCTGCGTCTGCTGCGCGCCGTGCCGCGTCAGCAATCTCAGCGGAAAGTGGGACGATGCGAAATTCTAAAGTTTTCATGCCCGCAAGGTAAACGCATCCCGCTTGATCGCGCATCGACGGATTTCGGGCAGCGAATTCCTTCCTACCAACGATGATATGCGGGATGGCCTTCTTTAACCGCCACAAAAATGCCGCGACAAGTTGCGCAAACTTTTCCACCGGCGCTGAGCGTTCCTTCGACCGTTGCGCGATCATCTGCTAAATCGACAATCCTTGCGGAAAGAGAAACCGGACCCTTTGTCGGGGTCGGTCGCAGCAATTTGATCGCGTATTCGGCCGTGACTGTACACGGCGCATGATCGTCCCCGGCGCGTTTCATCAAATGATAGGCCGCCGTCCAGTTGCAATGGCAATCAAGCAACGTCCCGATTATTCCGCCGTTCAAAACTCCAGGAAACGCTTCGTACTTTTGTTCTGGTTTCCATTCCGCGACGACATCATCGCCTTTCGGGAAACTGCGGATGCGCAAGCCTTCGGCATTCGCCGGACCGCAGCCCCAGCAAGAATTACCCGGAGCGTACCGCTCCTGCAGCGATTTCGATTTGTCGTCCGTCATCGCTTCTGCGACGCCGCCCCATCTAAGGAAACGCCGTGATAAGGACGCGCCGGGGGGCCAGTGTAAAGCGAGCGTGGCCGAATCAGGCGGTTGTTGTCATGCTGTTCGACGACGTGCGCGCACCAACCGGCCACCCGCGATGCAGCGAAGAGCGGTGTGTTGAGTTCCGGTGGAAAACCCAGCATCCAAAACACCGGCGCCGCGTAAAGATCGACGTTCGCGCAAAGATGTTTCTCACGCTCCATCGTCTCCTCAAGTTTCTCGCAGATCGGAATCCATTGTTCTTTGCCCGTCCGTTTGCCAAGGTCGCGCCCAATCTCGCGCATCACCGGCACACGCGAATCGCCTTTTTTATACACGCGATGACCGAATCCCATGATTTTCGCTTTGGTGGCAAGTTTTTCTTTCAACCAGGCTTCCGCGCGATCGGGCGTCTTAATTTCCTCGAGCATCTTCATCGATTCCTCGTTCGCGCCGCCGTGCAACGGGCCTTTCAGCGCCGCGCAAGCGGACGTGACCGCGGCGTAGATGCCCGCCAATGTGGAAGCGGTCACGCGCGCTGCAAACGTGGAGGCGTTGAATTCGTGGTCGGCGTAGAGAATGAAAATCGTGTCCAACATGCGGATTTGCCAATCCTGCGGGACATTCCCGCCCAATTTGTAGAAGAAATTCCCCGCCTGCGTCAGATCCGGCCTTTCCGGCAACGGTTCTTCGCCATGCGAGATTCGCCATCCATCCGTGATCAGTGTCGGGACGCGCGCGATCAATCGAATCGATTTGCGAATGTTGGCCGCGTGCGAGTTATCGCTCAGTTCTTTGTCGAACATGCTTAACATCGACACGCCGGTGCGCAGCATGTCCATCGGATGCGAGTCGCGCGGCAACAGCCGCAACATTTTCAGAGCCGGCGCCGGCAATTCGCGTTCCGCCGCGATTTGTCGAGCAAATTCCGTCAGTTGCTTGAGGTCCGGCAATTCACCGTTCAGCAGTAGATAAGCGACTTCTTCGAAGCTGGCTTGCTGCGCCATTTCGTGAATGTCGTAGCCGCGATACATCAGGCCGGCATTGGGATCGACCCAGCAGATGGCCGTCTCTCCGGCAATGACGCCGGCCAGACCGGGACTGTACGTGGGTGTTGTTTCAGTACTCATCGTGTCTGCTATTCCTTACTCGTGAAACAGAAACGTTCAAACGCTCAACGCGCAACATTCATTCAATGAACGCTAGGTGGATCGAGCAGTCCCTTGTCCGCCAACGGACGGACCCGTCCCGTGGCGAGCTCGATGTCAAAAATGGCGTGGCAGCCGCATTTATTTAACATCGCGCGCGGAGCGCACGATCCACCTTACCCTGACCAATTCTCCGCCGCCGGATCGTAATCGAGCAAATCGTACAGCTCCTGCCGGGTTTGCATTTTCTCGAGCCAATCCGATTGCGTGCCCGCCTGTTTCAGCGCGCGTAAAAATTCTTCGCTTGCCTTCATCGCTACGCGGAACGCGCTCATTGGGAAAATCACCATCCGGTAGCCGAAATCGGAGAGCTCTTTAAAGGAGAGCAACGGGCTCTTGCCAAACTCGGTCATGTTGGCCAGCAGCGGCAGATCGATCTCCTTCGCGAAATTGCGAAACTCATCCGCGCTTTGCAACGCTTCTGGAAAAATCGCGTCGGCCCCAGCTTCGAGATATCTCCCGGCACGATTGACCGCGCGATCAAAATCCTCCACTGCTCGCGCATCGGTCCGCGCGATGATCATGAAATCGGGATCGCTTCGAGCCGCCACTGTCGCCTTAATCTTTCCGACCATCTCGTCAACATCGACAATCGATTTTCCGGCGAGATGTCCGCAGCGCTTCGGAAATTCCTGGTCTTCGATGTGACAACCGGCCAATCCCGCCGATTCCAATTCTCGAATTGTTCGCGCTACATTCTCCGCACCGCCAAATCCCGTGTCTGCATCGACAATCGCCGGAATGTTCACGGCATGGGCGATGTAAGCGGCCAGCCGCGCAACTTCCGTCAGCGTGAGTAAACCGATGTCGGGCACCCCCGCGGTCGAGTTCGCCATTCCCGCGCCGCTAATGTAAACAGCATCGAATCCAACTTGTTCAACCTGCCGCGCCATCGCGGCGTTTGGCACGCCCGGCATCATGATTGCGCTTTTCGCAATCAGTTCACGCAAACGCGCCGTTTTTGTTTTCATTTCAAAGGTCGAAACAAGTCGCAAAATGACGAAGCACCAATGCCGAATGACGAAGGAACCTCAAATGCCCAAATGAGCAAAGGCAAGCCAACACGTTGGTTACTCTTCGGATTTCGTCATTCGTCATTCGTCATTTTCACTGCCTGCATCAATTCATCCATGTTCCTTGCTTCATCCAGCTTCCACACAAGATCGATAATCTTCTTCGCGCGCGCATCGCCCAGCGCCGGCTCGACCAGCGCCTTGAATTTTCCTTCGACCTCGGAATCCTTCAGCGGATTTTTCGCGTGACCGAGCGGATAATCGACGCGTTTCGTCAATCGCTTGCCGTCGGCAAGATCGACATGCACGATGTTGGCGACTGCGCCGGGATACATCGCGCTCAACTCGGCGTTGCGTTCCACTTTCACATTCTCCAAAAATTTCCAAACCTTCGCATCCGCGAAGCGTTCCAGCTCGAATTGTTTGCTCGTCACTTCGCCATCGATCAACGCAATCGCCGTGATGTATGGCAAACTGTGGTCCGCCGTCTCGCGCGTTTCTGGTTTCCATTTCTCCGGCTCGCTTCCGATGATGTCGACCGACGCGTCGTGGCTCTCGATCGTGAGCGACCTCACCTGCGCAAGGTCGGCAATTTCTTTTCGCAGGAACAGCGCCGCCTCAATCGCGCTCTGGCTGTGATATTCCGCCGGCCAATATTTGATACTCGTGTTCAGGATCATCGACGCCGGACCGTGATCCATCTTCGGAAACGGCACAGAAAACTTCTCTCCGATTTTGCCTAACGAGACGCCAAGTTGTTTCTCGAAACCCATCTGCCCCTCGAAAATGGGAGCGGGTCCGGTCATGCCGGCGCGCGCGAGTAGTGCGGAGTAAACGCCGTGACGCGCCGCGTTTGCGAATGCAACACCTTTCCAGTGCGAGAGTTCGCCGACGCGCGCCTGACGCATTGCCGCACAGGCAACGCCGGCAATGTTCACAGCCTGTCGCGTTTTTTCCGGGTCAAGTTTCATCAAACGCGCACCGGCCAGTGCCGTCGAGAACGCGCCATAGGTGACATGGTCCCAACCTCGTGCCCGAATGCTGGCCGCATCGCACAACCGGCATTGCACTTCATATGCGAGCGCGATTGCCGTAATCAATTCACGGCCATTCGCGCCGACGTTTTCCCCGACCGCGAGCGCAGCGGAAATGTTATCGCTCGGATGCGCCGGTTCCTTCGAGAGATAAGTGTCGTTGTAATCGAAATAACGGATGCAACATCCCGTCGCGAACGCCGCCCAGTCCGGCGGCGATTTGTGCGATGTCCCGATGATTGTCGCTCCATTCTTGGCCGAGAATTCCGACGCTACCTTGCGCGCGATCACGCACGGCTCCTCATTCCAGGCGCCAAGCGCGCAGCCGATCGAATCGATCACGCGTCTTTTCACTTCGTGCACGACTTCCTTCGAAAGATCTTCGAATTGAAGGGCGCCGGCGTAATCCGCGAGTTGATGAGCGAGTGTCTTCGTCATGGGAAAAATTGAAGCTGCAATCTGCCGATGGGATGCGATTCGGCAAGCGGATTGGGGCTTCGATTCTCATTATCAGGCAACTCCCACGACTGGCGGAATTCCTTCGTGCCCTTCGTGCAATCCGTGGTTAAAATCTCTCTCCACATGAGCAAAGTCTATCCTGACGCCACGGCTGCGCTTGCCGGCCTGCTCAACGACAACATGACGATCGCCGCAGGCGGGTTCGGGCTGTGCGGCATACCGGAGAATCTCATCGCCGCACTGCACGACAGTGGCGTGAAGGGCCTCACCATCGTCGGCAACAACGCGGGTGTTGATGGTTTCGGCATGGGGGTTCTGCTCACTACGCGGCAGGTGAAAAAGGTCATGGCTTCCTATGTCGGCGAGAACAAGGAGTTCGAGCGCCAGGTGCTGTCGGGTGAACTCGAACTGGAGCTCATCCCGCAGGGCACGCTCGCCGAGCGGTTGCGCGCGGGCGGCGCCGGGATCCCGGGGTTTTACACTCGCACCGGCTTCGGTACCAAACTGACCGAAGACAAGGAGACGAAAGTTTTCGACGGCAAGGAATACGTGCTTGAACCCGGCATTCGGGCTGAGGTCTCGCTGGTGAAGGCGTGGAAAGGCGATAAATCCGGCAACCTCATTTATCGAAAAACCTCACGGAACTTCAACCCGATGATCGCCAGTTGCGGCAAGGTTTGCGTGGCCGAGGTCGAGCAACTTGTCGAGATCGGCGAGCTTGATCCAGACCAGATTCACACGCCGGGCATCTTCGTCGACCGCATCATCCAAGGCGCGAGCTACGAGAAACGGATCGAGTTCCGCACCGTGCAGGGCAGCGCGACCTCAAAAAAAGAAAATCCGATCCGTGAGTTGATGGCGAAGCGTGCGGCCCAGGAGCTGCGCGACGGATACTATGTCAACCTCGGCATCGGCATCCCGACGCTCGTGGCCAATTACATTCCTGAAGGCATGAACGTGACGTTGCAATCCGAGAACGGTCTGCTCGGCATCGGCCCCTTCCCGACCGAGGACGAGGTGGATGCCGACCTGATCAACGCCGGCAAGCAAACCATCACGGCGCTGCCCGGCTCCGCCTTCTTCTCGAGCGCCGACTCGTTCACGATGATTCGCGGCGGGCACATCGATCTTGCAATTCTTGGTGCGTTCGAGGTGACGGACAAAGGCGACATCGCAAATTGGATGATCCCCGGGAAGATGGTCAAAGGGCCCGGTGGCGCGATGGACCTCGTTGCCGGAGTAAAGCGCGTCGTGGCGGTAATGGAGCACTGCGCCAGGGACGGCAGCCCGAAGATTTTGAAACAATGCACGCTGCCCATCACAGGCCTGGGAGTCGTTAACCTCATCATCACCGATCTGTGCGTGTTCGAAGTGAAGAAGGGCGGCGGGCTCGTCCTCACCGAGCTGCATCCCGGCGTTACGATGGACACCATCCGCGCGAAGACCGGCGCACCGTTCGAGGTCGCGCTCAAGCGTTAAAAATGTGGGAGGGGCCTCAGTGCCCCGACCGCTGCAACTTAGTCGTAGACGAGTGGCCAAGGATCAGTGACCACATCCTTGCAGCTGGCACTACTTGCATCCCATTGCTCCGGTGACTCCACTAACGCTTTCACCACGGGATTCTGCTCGATATAGTAAGCAACATATTCAAACTGCTTGGCCTTTTTTACGTGTGTGTCGCAGTAGCCGTCCTGCCAAGCCGTGTCATCTGTGTTGAGGAAACCACCGGTTTTTCGTGCCACATAGCTCATGAAGTCGCGCATGAATTTGGGGAGCGTCCACGGCTCGCGTAACGCGAGGACCGCATGCCAGTGATCAGGCATGACAACGAAGGCACGGAGGTAAATGCGGTCATGTTCCACCGCGAAGCGAAATGCGGAAACAATAAGCCCGCGTGCTTCTAGACCCAGAATTGCCTTCTTTGGACGTAGTGACTTGGTGATGAAGAAAGTGGCTGATGCATCAATCCAGCGATGCAAACGCAGGTTTTTTGAATCAGCTTGCGACCTCAAGTTGCTCGGGCACTGAGGCCCCTCCTACATTTTCCCGCGGACACAGCAGCACCAGCAGTGACGCGATGATCCAGCACGCGATCATGAAAACGAATCCCGTGTTAAACGAACCGCTACGCTGGCTTAGATTGCCGATGATCTTCGGCCCGATGTATCCGCCGATGCTCGCAGTGCAATTGATGAAGCCCACCGCCGCGGCCGCCGCAGAACTGGTGAGAAACGACGAGGGCAGCGCCCAAAACGATGGCAAATACGCGACAGTGCCGAAGCCGAGCAGCGTGAATACGGCAAGGAGCAGCAGATTCGAATGCGGAATAAAAAACCACGCACTCAGCGCGAGCGCGGCGGTTAGTTGAGGAAGTGCAAAATGCCAGCGCCGTTCGCCGGTGCGATCGGAGCTCGAGCCGAGGATTAGCATGCCGACGAGCCCGACACCGAATACCAGTAAAGCAAACCAGCTCACGCGGAGCACGCTCCATCCGGTGAATCGCTGGAGCATCGTCGGCTCCCAAAACCAAAACGCATAGCCGCCGGTATAAGTGAAGAAAAGTCCCGCCGTCAGCATCAATACGGCCGGATGCCGCAGCGCCTCCCAAACTGTGACGTGCTCGACGTGTGCTTTGGCCTGCCGCTCTTCCGCAAGGCGAGCAGCCAGCCAGTCGCGTTCTTCAACCCGCAACCATCGCACTTCGTTAGGCCGGTCCGGCAGCACGAACAACGCAATGATTCCGAGCACAACGGCCGGGACGCCTTCGAGCAGAAACAGCCAGCGCCATCCGAGGATGCCTAACCAGTGCACACGCAGGATGCTTCCGGCAATCGGACCGCCGAGCATGAAGCCGATCGGAATCGCGGCCATAAACCGCGCCACTGCCTTGGCCCGATCCTGGTAAATAAACCAATGCGAAAGATAAACGATTACGCCGGGAAAAAATCCGGCCTCGGCTGCGCCTAACAAGAAACGAGCGCCGTAAAGCTGCAGCGGAGTGCGCACAAAACCTGTGAGCGTTGTGAATGCGCCCCATGTGATCAGCGTTATCGCGAGCAGGAGCCTGGCACTCCAGCGTTCCACCAGTAGCGCCCCGGGAATTTGCAGCGCGAAATAACCGATAAAGAAAATCCCGTACGCCGTGCCAATGACCGAATCCGTTAGGCCAACACCCTTCATTCCGAGCGTGGCGTAGGCGATGTTGGTGCGATCGAGATAGTTCGCGACGTAGAGAAGAAAAAGAAACGGCAAAAGCCGCGCCGCAATTCGACTGCGCGCACTTGCCCCAGCGTCTATCTGCGGGGAAGCCATGGGTGCGCGCAGCATAACGCCGTCCGCAACGCTCACAATTTGAATCCGCTCACCCGCGCACGCATTGTTAAGGCGCACCGTTCGACGTTGTGCTCAAGCGCTGGCTCGCGATACGGCGATTGATTCGTCTCTCCCGAAAGCTCTCCCTCACGGGTTGCCCGTCCATATCGCTCGCGTGCCCTCGGCTCCATTGACCGCAATCGCCCGCGCTTGCTACATTGCGGCTGATGAATCGCGCGTTTGTTCACTTGTTTATCCTTGTTGTCCTTGCATCCGCGTTCGCTGCAGAAGCCCCGAATTGGGCTGGTGAGTACGCGGACAAGAAATTCCTGAATGGCCAGGCAGTGTTCGAATTGAGCATTGAGCAGTCAGGAAACGCTATCCAGGTTTCGTTCGACGCCGTTTATAACGACGGACATGGTGCAGCTCCAGAGGCCCATGGTCCCGCTAGGGGGGCTGCAAAAGACATGCTGGAATTTAGTTTCCAAGACAGCTTTCACAATGCGGGTTCGGGCACGATTAGGCGCGCGGGCGATGATGTGATCGTGTCTCTTAAAACGACGCGCGTGGCAGATTCGCGATGCTTGCCGTTTTACGGGCAGAACATGCGGCTCAAACGCGTGAAGAAGTAAGGAACATAGGCATCCTGCCTGGGCACCCAGATTAAAAGTCCGTCCGCCTAAACCATCGGCCTGAAACGCCCGACGATCTCTTGCAGTCGACCGGTGATCTGCCCTAACGAGCACACTTCCACGGCTTCGAGTAACGCTGGGAAACAATTTTCGCCGCGATCGACGACCTGGGCGAGGTTGTCGAGGGCGCGTTTCGATTTGTCGGCGTTCTTCTTCTTGAACTTCGTCAACCGCTCGATTTGTAAACGCTGCTTCGAGCGTGGCGTGCGTGCGAGCTCAATCTCCGGCATTTCGTCGGAGCCGTTGCGATAGCGTGTCAAGCCGACAATCGGCCGCGTGCCGTCGTAGATTTGTTCCTCATAACGATGGGCGGCGCTTTGAATTTGGCTGCGCTGGTAACGATTTTCGACGGCGGCGAGCACGCCACCCAGGCTTTCGATTTGGCGGAACTCATCAAGAATCGCTTTCTCGACAGCGCGCTCGACCGCTTTCATGCCCGGTGAACCGCTCAACATGTTCATGGTGTGTTTAAAGATTCCGGATTCCTCAAGCAGGATGGCCTGACCATGCGCAGCCAGACGGATCCACTCTTCACTCGGAGTCGTAAACGGTTCGTCGGCACTGTTTGAATGACAAGAGTTCGTGCCGTTCATGTAGGCGAGCATCAATTCCGCGGCCGTGCGCGTAAGGTTGTTTTTGAACTCAGCGGCGATGAGCGAACGCCCGCTGGTTTGGGTGTGGAGCTTGAACATCTGGGCGCGCGGGCCGGCGTTGAAAACGTCGCGCATCCCGATGGCCCAAATTTTTCGCGAGACACGGGCGAGGGCGATGTATTCGACATCGAGGCCGCAATCGAGAAAGAAGGAAAGCCTCGGGCCAAATTGATCGACCGGAATGCCGCGCGCGGCCAGCAATTCGACGTAGGCGAAGCCATTCGAGAGCGTATAAGCGGCCTGCTGCACTGGAGTCGAACCGGCTTCCCCGATGTGATAGCCGCTGATCGAGACCGGATACCAACGTGGCATGTTCGTAGCCGTCCACTCGATCATGTCGCAGAGAAAGCGCAGCGACGCTTCGATTGGGAAAATCGTTTCGTTCTGCGCCTGGACTTCTTTAAAAATATCGGCCTGAATGGTGCCGCGAAGTTTCGGAACAACTCCCGAGCCGAAGCGGCGCTTCGCTGCTGCGATATACATCGCCATGATGATTGGCGCGGGGCCACTGATCGTCATCGATGCAGAGAACTCTGGCGACCCCAAGTCGAAGCCATCGTACAACCGCACCATGTCTTCGACCGTGTCGATAGCAACGCCGCCCTCACCAATTTTTCCGAACACGCCATCCGCGTCACTGTCGATCCCATAAAGTGTCAAGCCGTCGAACGCGGTGCTTAGCCGTTTCGAGCGTTGATGCGCGCTAAGAAAATGAAAACGCCGGTTGGTGTCCTCGGCGAGCATGAGGCCCGAGAACAAACGCGTCGGCTCTTCCTGCGGCCGCACGCCGTTTTTTTGCAACTTCGCTCCGTTTGTCAATGTCGATCTTTTATTCCCGTGACTCCCTTGATTGATGTTCTGCAACGACTCGAGATACATTTCGCGGTAGGCGCCATTCAAGAATGGGAACTCGCCAGGCAATCCATCGCCGAACAGATAGCGCGCGATCTCACCGGGCTCATCGATTTCCGGTAGCGCCAGCCGCGGCAGCGGCAGTCCAGTCGGCGCTCGCGTGATCGGTGTTTCGGCTTTGATCTTGTTCCAACGTTCAGCCAGCTCGCGTCCGAATTTTTCGTCGCTGCGCGCCCGCTTTACTTGATCGACAACAAATCGCCCATGCTTCTCGACTGCCTCAACTACCTGTCCCAGTTTGCTCATGATTTTTTCTCCGATTACGCGCGCGCGGAAGACGGCCGTCGCGGCTGTCATGGCCGACGGGCTTCCAGCCTGTCGGTGCTGCTGCGACAGTTATGCCTCGACAGGCAAGATGCCTGTCTGCCATGACAGGCGAGACGCCTGTCTTCCGGCGTGTGCAGTTCATTTTGTTCCTAAAATTAAATCGTAAAGTTCGTCCACGCCAGCGTCGCGATGACGTTTCGCGACGGTTGCGACGATTTGTTGTTTGCGTTTGTTTTGAATGAGTCGCTGCTCAATTTCCAACAACGCCGATTTCGCCCGCTCGAGGTCGGTTTTGTTGACGACGACAATGTCGGCGACGTCGAGCATGACAATTTTTTGCAATTGTAAGCGTGCGCCGTAATCAGGATTCATGACGAGGATCGTTTGATCGACAAGTTGGCGGCGGAACGGCAGCGCTTCCTGCCCGGTGCCAACAGTCTCGATGATGACGTAATCGAATCCCGAATGCGCCAGCAGGTTGAGACAACTTTCCGTCGCCGGCGACAAACCACCGGCTTGTCCGCGCGTGGCCATGCTGCGCATAAACACGCGATCGTCCTGCGAGTTAATCATCGTTGCGCGATCGCCAAGCAACGCGCCTTCGCCGATGACGCTCGGATCGTGCGACAAAATCGCGATGCGTGAATGTCGATCTCGCGTGAGGAAGCGCAGGACTAGTTCGTCAATCAGTGTCGTCTTGCCGGCGCCGCCGGGGCCAGTAATTCCGATGACCTTCGATGTTCGATGTTTGATGTTCGATGTTTGATGTTTCGCACGCGGTGAACGCTTTCCGGCGGCATCCTCAAGTTGTGTCAGCTTGCGCGCGAGCACGAGATCGGGTTTCAATTTCGCGTGGCTCTTGCGGCGTTTACCGTAATGCTTCTTCACGTAATCGACCATGTCGGTAAGCGACGTGCCGGCGAAAAAGATTTCGTCGACGCCTTTGCCTTTCATCAAACTCGCGTCGTCATGGGTGATCGTTCCGCCGCCACCACCGAAGACTGCGATGTCGCTCGCGCCTCGCCGTTTTAATTGCCTAACAACCTCAGCAAAAAATTCGACGTGACCGCCATTGTAACTGGAAATGCCAATGGCGGCGACGTCCTCTTGAATCGCCGCGCGGACGATATCGCCAGCGTAGCGATGGAAGCCGAGATAGACAACCTCGATGCCGTGCCTGATGAATTCCAGATTGATGGTGTTGATCGCGCTGTCGTGCCCATCGCAAATGGGGACGGCGGTGAGGATGCGAATCGGTAAAGCCATTGGGAGCGAAAAACTTAATGTTTCGACAGAATGAACACAATGCTCAGAATTGCTTTGCCAATGATTCAGTTAATTTTGTGTATTCTGTCAAAAAATGCTTGATCTCAATTTCACTGACAAGGTTGTGCTTGTGACCGGGAGCTCGCGCGGCATTGGGGCGGAGATGATCAAAGCGTTTGGCAACCGCGGCGCGAAATGCGTCGTGAATTACGTTGTCGATCCCGCTGGGCAAAACAAAACCGATGCGGAGAACGTAGCGAAGGAATTGAAAGAGCCGCTTGTGATCGAGTGCGACGTGACAAGACCGGAGCAAGTCGAATCAATGATGAAACGAATACAAGATCGGCATGGTGGGCTCGACGTCCTTGTGAACAACTCCGGGATCATTCGCGATCGCACGATAAAAAAAATGGCGCTGGAAGAATTCGAGAGTGTTGTGCGCGTCAATCTCACCGGCACGTTCACCGTCACGCAGAAAGCGGGCACGATTCTGCGAAGCGGTGGACGAATCGTGAACTTGGCATCCGTCAGCGGACAGATGGGTTTATTCGGGCAGGCGAATTATTCTTCGAGCAAAGCCGCCATCATCGCACTCACCAAAGTTTCCGCGCGCGAGTTCGCTCGTCAGAACATCACCGTTAACGCGATCGCGCCCGGCTTCATCGATATTGGGATGAGCAAAGGCATGTCGGAAGACGTGACGCAAAACTTTATCAAACAAATCCCGCTCGGCCGCCTCGGCGACGTAAAGGAAATTGTCGATGCCGCGCTCTTTCTCGCCTCATCGATGGCGTCGTACATAACTGGGCACGTTCTCAACGTTAACGGCGGGTTTTACATGGGCTGATCCCCGACCGCTGACTTCGCACCGCCGCTGTCGCAGCTTTGGCGCGCAGAAGGTTAGCCCCATTTCTGGACCAAGAACCAGACAAGGGCCGAAAGCATCGCGGCGAATATCGATAAAATGAGCGCTGCGCGTCTAGACTGACGTACTTTGAATTCAGGCCTCGGGATGTCGTCGTGAATGTGACTGCCCTCGTAAAGCTTCATCAGAAAAAAAGCCACTATGAAGCCGACGGCAGCCCACTTGATACACCCGATAAGTGTTTCAAACATCCCTATAACTCTAGCGCGAGAAACCGCGCGCTTCAAAACTTCTGCGCTTGATTTCTGATTCCTATCTTCTCGCCTTAGCCAAAGCACGGCGCTAGACGTAAGCGCAACACTCCCTTTGTCTTAGAAGTATATAACCTTGCGCCGGGGCCGCTTCCAACCCGTTTGTCTTACAGGCCGGAGGGCAGGCCCCAAGTGGGCCCGAGGCTTTCCCCCGTCCGGTGTCCTCTCCGCTCCAGCGCTTCAACGCTTCAACGATTCAACGCTTCAACGATTCAACGCTTCAATGCTTCAATTAAATTACATTTATCTCGCAGCTTCCCCGTCACTTTCCCCGCGCCACCGATTTTTGACTTCGCATTTCACATTCTTCATTCACATTGGTTGCCATTATGGCAACACGAATTGGTTCGGCTGTTTGGGAAGGCACGCTGAAAGGTGGCAAAGGAAAGATGAAACTCGGAAGCGGCGCATTTGAAGGGCCTTACTCTTTCGCCTCGCGATTCGAAAACGCGCACGGCACAAATCCGGAGGAACTCATCGGAGCGGCGGAGGCAGGTTGCTTCTCGATGGCTCTCTCGCTCAACCTGGAAAAGGCCGGTCATCCGCCCAAGAAGATCAACACCACCGCGGAGGTGAAGCTCGAGCCGTCCGGCGGCGGTTTCAAAATCACGTCGATCAACCTGACGACCGAAGCCGACGTGCCCGGAATCGATGAGGCGAAGTTCAACGAACAGGCCGAACTAACAAAGAAAACTTGCCCCGTCTCAGTCGCATTATCCGGCACGCAGATTAATCTCAACGCGAAACTCGTCCCGGGCACGCCATAGCTGACTCCCGGTGAATTTTCTCCTTCCTCTTTTCCAATCCATCCTTCTATCTTCATCCTTTTACTTATGATGCGTATCCTTATTGCAGGTGTTTTGGGCGGAATCGCCATGTTTATCTGGACGTCAATCGCGCACATGGCTCTGCCGCTTGGCGAAGCTGGCATCCGCGAAATTCCGAATGAACAGGCTGTCTTGGCCGCGATGAAAGCCAACATGGGTGAGCAATCCGGCCTTTATCTTTTCCCCGGGATCGGTCTCGGCCCGAACCCGAGTCGGGCGCAGAAGAACGAAGCCATGCATAACTTGGGCGAGAAGTCCGCGAACAATCCGTCCGGCATTCTCATGTATCATCCGCCGGGACGCCCGCTGACCATCGGCAAATGGCTCGGAATCGAATTCGCTACCGAACTTGTCGAGTCGATGTTGGTAGTCTTCCTCCTCGCCCAAACGCGTGTGAGTAGTTTCCCTGGCCGCGTTGGATTCGTCTTTGTCGCCGGAATTCTCGCAGCCATCGCGACCAATGTTTCCTATTGGAACTGGTACGGCTTTCCCGCCGTTTACACTGCAAGCTACATGTTCATCCAGGTGATTGGCTTCATCTGCGTCGGCATTGTTGCCGCTTTGGTGCTTAGAAAAAACCCGGTGCGAACTGCCATTTGATTGCGCACTTCGCACGCAATTGCGCGGTCAAGCGGATGGAGTGCAATCCAGATCGAACTTCGCGTTTCCTTTTTTAGTTCAAACCGAGCGACTCTACTGTCGCGGCATCGACTACTCCCGTGACGAACAAGCCAGCGTCCTGCTGATAATTCGCAATTGCCTGCCGCGTTAGTGACCCGAGCGAACCGGTCAACCCTCCAGCATAATAGCCCTCATCCTGAAGTGCACGCTGCACATTCAGAATCACCTGATCTGGCAAGAGGTTGCCATAGGTATAAATCGGTCCGTCGTAATCGTAATATTCATAAGTGGGATCGTAACCCCACGCCGGGAACCAATATCCTGCATCCCAATAGTAGTACCCGCCTCTGACAAGCACGATGGTCGTGAAGTGTCGCTTCCACCAAACACGATTGTGCCTCTGGTGCCGATATCTCCCGAGTGCATCCCCATAACTGAGGCGAACGTTGGCCGGCGTGCGCTCGACCGATGGTTGTTGTTTGCGCGACGCGTGGACGCGAGCCGCTTTAGGTCTCGGCTGCGGCGAAGGCGTTTTGTTGGTGTCCTGACTTTTGGCCACGTGAGTGAGTGCAATCAATAAACAGGCCGTGGAGAGGATAAATCGTTTCATGTTTCCTTCTGGCAAATTAGACAACACCAACTTCACTTCGCTCAGCGACTGCCGCAAACCGCAATCCGAAATTATGGTTCTAGTTTCTACTTTGAAACTCACTCGCCTTCCGAGTCGCTGCCAGCCGCACGGCTAATTGCCAGTCCGGTCCGCCAATCGGACGGACTCGTTCTATCTTGCTCATACCATTCGCTCGATTCTAATTTCCTAAAGCGATGAACGACTCTTTTACCGAGTTCGAGCACCGGGGCTGGGAGCGCGTCGCGGACAAGTACGACTCCGTCTGGTCAACCTCTACGCGACAATTCATCCCGGCTCTGCTCGATGCTGCTCAAGTTTTTGCGGGCATGTCGATCTTGGACGTCGGCTGCGGTCCTGGTTACGTCTCGGGCGCGGCGGCGGAATGCGGCGCCAAGCCGATCGGTCTCGACTTTTCCGAGGAGATGATCGCGATCGCGAAGAAAATGTTTCCCAACATCGAATTTCGAGAAGGCGACGCGCAAGATTTGCCATTTGCCGGCTCCAGTTTCGATCGTGTCCTGGCCAACTTCGCACTGCTCCATCTTTCCGATCCCGAGCGAGCGTGCGCCGAGGCGTTCCGCGTCCTAAAAGCTGACGGCAAATTCGGTTTCACTGTCTGGGCGCCGCCAAGCGAAAGCCCATACGCAAAAATCATCGACGACGCCATCCAGGCCCACGCCGATGTAAATGTCGATCTTCCGGCGGGACCGCCGCATTATTTATTTGCTGGCCGGGAAGAATTTCGACAAGCGTTCGAGCGCGCCGGGTTCGACGGCGCCTCAATGATCTTTAAAGTTCACACCATCGAATGGAACGTTCCGACCGTGCGTTATGTCTTCGACGCCGAACGCAACGCCGGTGTCCGCACCGCCGGATTACTCGCGACGTCAGACACCCGAAAAGCTCAACGCGATTCGGTTGGCCATTGAAAATGCCGTCAGGCCGTACGCAAGGAATGATCGTTTCTGCATTCCCAAGGCCGCCTACGTCATCGCCGTTTCAAAATTCTAACGTCTATCGGCGTAAATCTGAGTAATCCGCAGTTCGTTGCTCAACAATCCTGCTACGCAGCTTTTTCCTTGGCGGCGATTTTCTTGCTCACGATGATCCCCGGGAATTGCACGACGCGGGCAGCCTCGTTTTTCCCGTTCTGACCCAAGGTCGACTCGAAAGTCAGTTTCTGATTGGCGATCTCAGTAAGCGCGACATCGGCGTGACCGAGCCCGGGCGCATATTCTACGAGCGGGCGATGTCCGAGACAGAGCTGTCGGACGCGGCGTGAGACCATGTTCACCAGAATTTGCTGATTAGGAATTACTTCGGAGGCGGCTTTAACGAGATCGGCTTTCATATATTTATAAGAGGCACAGTCAGCCGCTGACGATTGGTTGACTCCCGAAGAGTTGAAACCTGATACTGTTTCCGGGAAATCGCAGCAGAAAAACTTGCCACAGTATCGCCCAGGAACCGCTGATCTCCTAATACTTAATTTCTTCGTTGATCCTGTCGCCGCTGACCGAAGGAGGATGACGAAGGCGGCGACTTTAGCCTTTCTAATTTGTACTTTCTCAATCAAACTCTTGTTATGCAGATTGGAATGATTGGCCTCGGCCGGATGGGTGCGAACATGGCGCGACGCTTGACGAGCGGTGGACATCAATGCGTTGCGTTCGATCGCAACCGGAAAACCGTCGACGTACTCGCTAAGGAAGGTCCGACCGCGGCCTATTCGCTCGAAGAAGTAGTCGAAAAGCTCACCGCACCGCGAGCTGTCTGGATCATGCTTCCATCCGGTGCGCCCACCGAAGAAACCGTGCTCGCCCTTTCCAAGCTGTTGCAATCGGGCGACGCCATCATCGATGGCGGCAATTCATTCTACAAAGACGATGTCCGCCGCAGCGCTATGCTCAAACCGAGCGGGATCCGCTATCTCGATGCCGGGACGAGCGGCGGAATCTGGGGTTTGGAGCGGGGTTACTGCCTGATGATCGGCGGGGATCAACCCAGTGCCCAGCGACTCGACCCGATCTTCGCCACCCTCGCGCCTGGTCCTGGGGACATCCCCAAGACACCGGGTCGTGAAGGAATGAAGAGCACCGCCGAACTCGGTTATCTCTATTGCGGTCCATCTGGCGCGGGCCACTTCGTGAAGATGATTCATAATGGAATCGAATACGGCCTGATGCAGGCGTATGCGGAAGGGTTCGATATCCTGCGCGGCGCGAACTCGGATAATCTACCCGCGGGACTTTCTTACGATCTTAACCTCGCCGACATCGCCGAGCTCTGGCGACGCGGGAGTGTCGTCTCATCGTGGCTGCTCGATCTGACTGCGACCGCATTGGCCAGTGATCGCCAACTCGCTGGGTACACGGGCTTCGTGGAAGATTCGGGCGAAGGCCGTTGGACGATCGCGGCCGCACTCGAGGAAGGAGTATCCGCCGAAGTGCTTTCGGTTGCGCTCTACACCCGTTTCCGTTCGCGCCAGGAACACACCTTTGCCGAGAAGATCCTCTCCGCCATGCGCAAAGGTTTCGGCGGCCACGTAGAACGTCCTCCCGCCGTCAAAATGAAACAGGGCCTCTGAGAATGTCGTGCGAAGCAGTTGATGGTCGATGTCTTCTCCGACGTAACGATTTAACGCTTCAACCCTTCCGGTTCCGCAATTCTGTATCCGCTGGCTTCTGATCTCTGACATCTGACCGCTTTTAAACGATGAGTTGGACCACGATTACAGTTTGGATCATTTGCGCCCTTCTCGCGGGCGGCATTGGATGGAGCAAATACGAAAAGAAGAAAACGCGCGACAAATACTTGGCCGAACTAGCGGCAATGGATCGCGACCGCCGCGAAAAACTGCTCACGCGCTTGAATCCCAAGGTCCAGACTGAACTCCGCCAACAGCTCATGCTACGCTACGGACTGAGTTGATTCCTCGGGTCGCCGCCCGCTGCTTCAGCATTCGGCGTTTCTCCTTCGGCCGCCGCGGCGACCTGCGAGCGCGACAAATGAGCACTTACCAAGCCGAAGCTTGGCACGTTGGCAGATCCTTTGATTTTTGATTTCTGACTTCTGACTTTCCGCTTTCAGCGCGCATGCCTCTTGCTCCTTATTTGTCACTCCAAATTTCCCATAGCGCCAAATGATTGACCAGGAGACATTCGAACGCCTTTTGCCGCTCGCTTATCAGTGGGCGAAAGCACAGGAGCAATTCATCCTCGCGCGCGGCGCTCCGTTAGGGCCACGGCACACCGCCGATGCACGTCGAGTCGGGGTCCAGGATTGTTCTCGGGTAAGAGTGCTAGTCGTGGATCGAATTCCGCTGCCTGACAACACGGAGCTCGCTGAGGCCTCGCGGTCCACCCATATTATCACCGACGCTTCTCGCGGCGTGGCCATCGGCCATGGGATTATCATTCGCGCCGATTGCTGGGGCGATCGCGAGTTGATCCTACACCAACTCGTCCATATCGCTCAATGTGAACGAAGTGGTGGCCTCGACCCGTTTGTTCAGGAGTATCTCTGCGATCGTCACACGTGCGCCAAATTCACCGTCGGCTCTCTCGAAGACGAAGCGCGGCGGATTGCTCACGAAATTTGCGCCGCGGACGCCGCAGAGAGTAAGAACGCCAGCGCTCACGCCTCCTGAGTTCCGCGTGTAACTGCTCTCCTCCGTCCTCTATCTGTCTTCTCCGCTCCAGCGCTTCAACGATCCAACGATGTAACGATTCGACGAATTACATTTGGCTGCTTCACCCTTGTCCCGCCAAAGCATCAATCGTTTTCCACTCTTCCGGAGTTAACTTGATCTTGGCCGCGGCGATATTTTCCTCCAGGTGCGCGATAGAAGATGTGCCGGGAATCGGCAGCATCACCGGCGACCGTTGCAGAAGCCAGGCAAGCGCGAGCTGAACAACACTCGCGCTGTGCGCCTTGGCAACCGCTTCCAACGCATCGTCAGGTTTCAAACCCCTGTTTCCTCCAATCGGCGACCACGGCATAAAGCCGAGGCCCTCCTTCTCGCAATAGACCAGCGTTTTCTCCCACCTGCGGTTCGCGATGTTGTACTGGTTCTGCACACTCGCGATCGGTAGAACCTTGCGCGCCCGAGCGATTTCCTCGGGCGTCACCTCCGACAATCCGACGTGCCCAATCTTCCCGGCGCCCTGCATCTCCTTGAGCGCGCCGAGCGATTCCTCCATCGGCACTTTTGGATCGACACGGTGCAATTGATACAAATCGATACGATCGAGCCGAAGCCGCGTCAGACTCCCCTCCACACATTTTTTGAGATACTCAGGTCGACCGTTCGGTACCCACTGGCCAGGTCCTGGTCGGGTCAGACCGCCTTTCGTCGCGATAACGAGTCCTGCCGGATAAGGATGGAGCGCCTCGGCGATAAGCAGTTCGCTTGTTTCGGGGCCGTAAGCGTCGGCCGTGTCGATCAAATTCACACCGAGTTCAATTGCGCGCCGCAACACCTTGAGCGCGTTGCCCCGATCAGGCGGCCAACCCCAAACGCCTTCCCCGGTGATGCGCATCGCGCCAAAGCCGAGCCGATTAACCGCGAGATCGCCGCCCAACTTCCAAACGGAATTCGTAGCCAAGTCCGGGCTCGTTGATGAAGCGGTTCCAAAGATCGTGGCCGATCCTCCGGCCAATAGCGTGGCTCCGCTTGCCAGACTCATCCCAAGAAATGTTCGGCGGGTAACACCATTGCCCACCCGTTTTCGGTTCGCGATAGGAGATTTGTCAGGCATGACGCGCAATTACGTTCACGAAAACCGCTCTCACTGCAAGCGCGCCGTTCCGTCTGTAGCGGCAGCCCTGTCGGCTGCAAACCTGCAGCGACAGTCGTGTGGGCAGTCTCTCGTTCATGACCTCAACAGCCATACGATTTAACGGTGTAACGCTTCAACAAATTACACTTATCTTTCAGCTTCGCCGTCCCCTCCCCTCCTATTCCGGCCCACTTTTCTCCATCTCGATCAGTTTCGGGCCAATCTTGTCATTGGCATGGCTCAACGATTTGATCAACAACATGCAAAACGACGCCACGGTCAGGAGCATGACCGCGCCGACCGCGAAATGATGCGCGCGCAATTCTCGCCACGGCGGCGCGAATGCGAGCAAGCCAAGCGTACTCAAGATAACGACCACGGCATCGAAACTTGCGCGCTGCCAGTAGCTGCCGCCGAGATGCAGCCACATTCCAAATTCATCGAAGGTCAACGCCATGCTCACGCCGTAGATCACCGCGCAAAAACTTCGCTGCGCCCGATTCAGTGGCGCGAAGAGCAGGACACCTGCGACAGCCGACAAAAGAAAAATGCCGTAATTGAGATGATGCACATGCGTCCCGCCCAGATGGAGAAAGAGATCGGGCATTTTGCGAGCCATGATCAGAATCACCAGTGTCCGCGACGCGATAAATGTGAAGAGAAACGCCACAAACGTCAGCCGCGCCAAATGCCGCAGGGGATTTACGGAGCTTTTCGCAGCGCTCGCCTTCATGGATCAGTTTTGCAACTTACCGATGATGAACTCGCTGCTTTGAGATCACAAAGTCCCACCTTCTCAGGCTAGTTCTCTTTGAGATCGTAGATTGTGACCTCAAACACCGGCGCGGTGGGCGGCGCTACCTACCCTATGCCTTCACTGAACAGGGCGTCGCGATGCTTGCGATGTAACGGGCCCTTAGCAATCGCAGTTCTTGCCGCAATTGCATTCCTTGCCGTCATTCATCGGGCAATTCTTGCCGCTTTTCTTGCAAGACGCGGGCTGGTCCGCCGCAAAAACGGTTGCACAAACCGCGGCCGCAAGAATGGAGAAGAGAATCTTAGCGTAACTTTTCATACAGTTTCAATCTTCTCCAGCGGCCGCTAAACGCCAACGAAAAAGCACGTCGTCGTTTTCCCGCTCGCCTTCTCCTTTTTCTTCGTTCTAAATTCCAGTTCTTCCACGATTCAACGATTCAACGATTCAACGATTCAACGATTCAACGATTCAACGATTCAACGATTCAACGATTCAACGATTCAACGATTTAACGATTTAACGATTTAACGATTTAACGAATCACCTTCCCCTTTCATGGCGCAGACCAAATCGATCTCAACCAGCCCGCGTCGTCTCCTTCCAGGGCGTAGGCCCCTATGGGCCGGAGGCAACCACTCCACTCTCCTAGAGGTCCGCGCGTCTCGCGTGCACGGCCTGGGAGTGTTCGCGACAAAATCCATCCGCAAAGGCACGCGCATCATCGAGTACACGGGAAAGCGGATTTTATGGAATGATGTCCCAGACGATCTCGACGACCCGCACACATTTCTTTTCGGCCTTGATGATGGAGTATACGTGATCGACCCGGCGATTGGCGGCAATGAAGCGCGGTGGATCAATCATTCGTGTCAGCCCAACTGCGAAGCAATCGAGGAGGAGGACGAGCGAGTTTTTATCTACGCCCTCCGTGATTTGCGGCCGGGCGAAGAACTCTTTTACGATTACGCGCTGGAAATGGATGAACCCGTGACCGAGCAACTCAAGAAAGACTGCGAATGTTTTTGTGGGGTTCCAGAGTGTCGCCGGACGATGCTCTCGGTGAAATAGCTTTCCGAGACTCCGCCAGCCGTTCCCGCTTGGCCTAGTGATTGCGAATCTTGTCGGTTGTCACTTTCTAACACGCAGCTTCCCGCTCCCGCGCGATTGTTTTGGCAAAGGAGATCAAATGCGTTTAAGCGGCAACATCAAACAAGCTGGTGCGACGGGATACATTTTGCTTTGGCTTCTCGGGGTCCCGATTCCAATCTTGTTTATAATTTTTCTGCTCCGCGGCTGCACATAATTCGGAACCCGAAGATCCTCTCGCGATTTGCCGAGCTTTTTTTGCAAACGCCCGAGCAACTCATCTTCCTTGCCCTCCGCAAACGAAAGATCGTTATCCGTGAGTTGACCGTATTTCTGTTTCAACTTTCCCTTTATCTCATTCCAACTGCCCTTGATCTGTAATTTTGTCGTCCTAAGAAAAAAGGATTACGCCGCTCAGCCGGCGATTGGTTGTCTCAAGATTCCAAACGCATCTTGCAGGTCTTTTCCAAACGTCACCAGGCCGCCATCATGCGCCGCCATAACAAAAATCTTTCTCTTTTCGACATCGGTGGCTTCGAAAAGATGCCGCACCGCGTAGGCCATTTCGGGTGTCCCATATTCAGCTCTCTTCGGCGTCGTTGGAGCTTTACCCAGAAGCGCCGCCCATAACTTCATGTCGTGACAATGGATCACCGCGCGAGCAGTTGGATCCGATTCGTAAACAGCTGCATGTGTAAGCGATTCGGATGATGCAACTGTTGATCCCTCGCATTGAAGCCAGTTCCTTTCGAAATCGTAAGCAACCACTTTCGCGCAATCCGCCGGCGTCAGCTCCGGGATCCCCGCAGTTGCCGAGCCTGTGATGTAGAACCGCGAGGTCGCGCCGTTTCGGATACTTAGGTTTCCGAAACCGATGCCGCTGGCATCCACGCCAATCATTCCAAGTGCAAGAAGTTTGCGTCGGTATCTGTTTAGTTCGGCGAATCCAGCGAAGCGCGAGATCTCTCTCGGCACCTGTTCGCATTTAAACTTTACCGAACCGGTTTCGCTCACGACGCGTGCTCGGAAAAAAGTTCCAGAATGCTCTTTTCGTCGGCTTTGCAAACGCCCCGCTCGGTAATGAGTCCGGTTACCAGGCGTCGCGGCGTCACATCAAATCCATAGTTCGCCGCGGGACTGCTTTCCGGCGCAACGCTGACTTCCAACATTTGGCCATCCCGCCAACCGTCGGCGCGCTTGATCTCTTCGGCGCCGCGTTCCTCGATCGGAATTTCGGAACCGTCGCGGATCGTCCAGTCAAATGAAGATGAGGGCAACGCCACGTAGAAAGGAATCTTGTTGTCCTGCGCGGCCAGCGCCTTCAAATATGTTCCGATTTTGTTCGCCACGTCCCCGGTGCAGGTTGTTCGATCCGATCCGACAATCACCAGATCGACCGCACCGCGCTGCATCAAATGCCCGCCGGCGCTGTCCGCAATGATCGTATGCGGTACACCATGTTGACCGAGCTCCCAGGCGGTGAGCTTGGACCCCTGGCTTCGTGGCCGGGTCTCGTCAACCCAGACATGAACCGGTAAACCGCGATCGTGGGCGGCATAAACCGGCGCCAGCGCCGACCCGTAATCCACAAACGCGAGCCATCCCGCGTTACAATGGGTCAGGATATTCACCGGCTTTCCGTTTTTCCTCCGGGCAACCTCTTCGATGAGTTTCAGACCGTGCTGCCCGATCATCCGGCAATGTTCCTCATCTTCCGCGGCAATCTGTCTGGCGGTGCGCAGAGCGAGATCGATCTTGTCCTGGGCGGTCTCTCCTTTCGCTATGCTGGTCAATTGCCGTTCAATCGCCCATGTCAGGTTCACGGCCGTCGGCCTGGTTACTCTGAGTTCCGCTGCAGCGTCGACCAAGCGTTGATCAAATCCCGCGACGGCGGGACTCCCTGCCGCCTCGATTGTCGCCAGGTACATCCCATATCCGGCGCTCGCTCCAATCAGGCCCGCTCCCCGCACATGCATTTCCCGGATTGCGTTCGCCATTTGCGTGACCGTACTGACTTCCTCGATCACGAAACGATGCGGTAAAAATCTCTGATCGATCAACTGCACGATCCGCTCATTTGCCGGGTGAAGCCAGATCGTCCGGAAATGTTGTCCGCCTACCTTCACGTGTCAGTTTGCGTTGTTGTAACGCCCGAACGGTTTAAAGATCCAACCTTTTGACGATTCATTGTAAGCCTCACGCGATTTCTGACCTCTGATCTCTAACTTCAGACCTTTGCCTTCCAATTACCGATAATAGTTAACCGAAAGCTCCGCGTTCTACTTCCTACTTTTCTTCAGCCTTCACCCTCCGTCTGTGGTAGTGGTCATGCAGCGGCACCAGGATGATCATCGAGAAATAAACCCAGCCACTCCATTGGATCTTCTCTGCCGGCAAAATAAGCGCAAAGACCAGCGACACGATTCCGACGCTTACCGGGATGCTCCAGCCCGTCAGTTCGCCGCACGTCGCCAGTCTTTCCCGTGCATTCAATCGCAATGGGTCCCTCAATTGCCAGGCACGCAGATTCAGGAGCAGGATTTCGGCGGAAATGGCAACCAAGCCGAGCGCGTAGATCGCAAAGATAGTTCTCGCCTGCGATTCGGTGGTGTGGAGCGAGAACGGCTGGCCGATCTGGCCATTGCTCAGAGAGTACCACATCGCCCCGAAGATTGCCTTCAGCGGATAGATAAAGATCAGGATCGTAACAATCATCGCCCAGCTAATCAGAATCGAGGCGCCGTCTTCGAGGCCGTAACGCCGACTCCACAACCAATGGCCCCGCCAAAAGATCCCCAGCACCGCGATGCTACAGACAAAGGTCGGTACATTCTTAAATGCGGCCAGGAGCATCTGGATGTTGTCGGGGATCTGCTGTGCGGCGATCACCAGCATCGAGATCGCGAACGCGAACGCTGCGTCGATGAAAGTTTCCAGCCGGGTCATCTCCATCCCGCGCAAGCGAAACCCGCGTAACCGGGGCAACGAATCTAGATCAGCGGGCAATGCAGACGCGATGTCTCGATGGCGTTCTTTCATCTGCCGGAAATCCTACGCAACACAGTGCCACGTTTGTAAGGATTTTTCGACGTTCCCCTAAACTGCCTCGGGGACATGTGCGAAACTCTTACGCCCCCCTTGGTTACTCGACCGCGTGGACAATGTAGGTACCGACTTGCTTGTCGCGCTCCAGCTTTAGCAGCCCACGCTTTTGCGCTTCGAGGAGCAGTTCGTTGAAAGCACGGAACCCATGCGCACGCTCGTTGAAACCGGGGTTTTGACGTTTCATCGCCTGCTTCATGAGTGAGCCGCGGATCGGATAATCCTCGCCTCGCTCGGCCCGCAGCGCTTCCAAGGTTTTCCTCAGAAGATCGAGCGCCCCGTCGATCGAAGGTCCCTGATCTTTACCAGTTTTCGCTGCCGGCGTGGACGCGGCCTCGTTCGGACGCTTCTTTGCCGGCTCCACGCGCACGAAATCGTCGTAATAGAGAAATTCGTCGCAGTTGCTGATGAATAGATCAGACGTGGACTTTTTAACCCCGACGCCGATGACCGTCTTGTCGTTCTCGCGCAATTTGCTGACGAGCGGAGAAAAGTCCGAGTCGCCGCTGATGATGACGAAGGTGTCAACGTGACTCTTGGTGTAACAGAGATCGAGCGCATCAACGACCATTCGAATATCGGCAGAGTTTTTGCCCGACTGGCGCACGTGCGGAATCTCGATGAGCTCGAACGCCGCTTCGTGCAGCCCCCGCTTAAACGTCTTGTAGCGCTCAAAATCGCAGTAGGCTTTCTTGACCACGATCTGGCCCTTGAGCAGCAGACGCTCGAGCACCTTGCGGATGTCGAACGCGGGAAAGTGCGCATCATGCGCGCCCAGCGCGATGTTTTCCAGGTCGAGGAACACAGCCATTGTGGCGTCAGAATCTTGCACACTCATTAGGCTATGATGTTAGCGACATCGCACTCGCGAGACAGCGAAATTGTGTAGCATGAAAGCGACTGCGGCTACAACTCGCATTCACACGGCAGCGCGGCATGTTCGCGGGGCTCGCTTTGCGCTTGGAGAAGAAATCCCGCTGATCCTGTCCCCACGTTTCGTCAGCGGAAGAATATCCAGTAAACGAGAACGCTTAGCGCCACTACGGCCGTGATTATTTGCGGCAGGCGTTTCGCATCAAACGGCCGGGACAATGGGAGCGCCCTCAATGGGAGAGCACAAAGGCGGCAATGATGATCCAGGATTGAAAGCGCGTAACCGCAGGTGGGACAGGATTCCAAAGACATATTATACTAATCGCAGACATCGACCTAATAGCGAGGCATATCGCAGTGGAGGAAAATGAGGGAAATGGGTCGCGTCCACATTTAACATTTAGGCTTCGCCCTCGTGATTCGTTGAAACGTTAAATTGGGCAATCTTCCTGGCCCGGCATAGTGGCCGCCAAATCATCAGCTGGACAAAGCGCCCGAAAGCGGCGCGTTGCCCGAACTTCGTGTTTGTTTGCGTCGCTTGAATCCGATCTAATCCAAAGCGATGGAACCAGGTGAAGCTCTCGCGACTGGCGCTCAAATCGCGGTGGCGCTGGCCGGATTTGCCGGGGTCGTCGTAGCGTTTCGCAGCAGTTCGCTGCATGAGTGGTCGCTCGTGGATAAGTTTCGCCTGTGGCTTTTGCTCGGCAGCGCCCTGGTCCCCCTTCTCTCTTGTTTATTCGGCATGCTCTTGCTAACGATCAAACCAACGCCGCTTTCCATCTGGCACTGGTGCAGCGGTTTCTCGCTCGTTCTAATTTCTGTTTTCGGTTTTTTCAGCCGGCGACGCCAATCAGAACTAGGGCGGGCGGCAATCAAGGACATGGGTGCCTATCGTTATCTCTTTTATGTGATCGCCATCCTGGGCACAGCAATCGGGCTCCTGCAGGCTTACAACGCTCTGATCTCGGGCGTTTTCTGGCTCTTTTATGCCGCCATCATTTTCCAACTGGCCATCGGCACTTTGCAATTTGCCCGAATGATTCTTCTGCCCCCGCACACGAGCGAGACTTAGGTTCTCGGCAGCTCCCGCTACGCAAGAAGAACCTGACATGCTGAAATTCTGAAAAGCTGAAATCAGAACCGATCCCGACATCATTCGCCTAGGTTGAAACTCGCTGGTTACCCACACTCGCTCACTGCTGCCCTCGCAGCGGTTTACGTTCGCACTAAGGTGAGATGCACGAGTTCCGCCGGCGCGCGCACCCGCAGCGGAAACCAATTACCTACTCCGTTTGAAACGATCAGTCTGCTCGCGCCTTTGCTGTAAAGGCCAGACCAATAGCGAAACAGCGCCGGCCCAAACCCGCATTGCTCGTTTAACATAAGTTGCCCGCCATGCGTATGGCCGGAAAGCGTAAGCGGGAGCGACGCCTCCGCGGCGGCATCGAACGCATGCGGATGATGCGCCAGAAGAATGGGAAAACTTTCCGGCTGGCGCTGGCTCATGAGTCGGTTCACCGACGCGGAAATCGCCGCGTCTCCATTTTCCCGCAGCCTTGTCCAACTTAGTCCGAGTAGTTGCACTGGCGCGCCGCGAATGGTTATAATGGCCGATTCGTCGAGGAGAAATGGAACGCCCGATTGCTTCACTCGGCGTTCGAACTCCGCACCGTTTTCGATCAAGTCATGATTACCTTCGATCAGGTAAATACCGGAGCGGCCTTCCATCGATCTCACCAGCTCAAGACCATGGTCGAGGTCAGCGAGAGCATCGTTAATCAAGTCGCCGGTGAGCAGGATGAGATCCGCACGGAACTCGTTAACGACTCGGACCATCTCGCGCAAGACGCGACCGGATGTAAACCGGCCTACATGCATATCGCTGACTTGGGCGATGGTTAACCCGTGAAGATCGCTTGGCAAACCAGCGATGGGCAGGACAAAGCGCCGAATGCGAAACCGATCAAGTTGCCGCATCGCAACGGTGGCAAGGCTAAGGTCCAACATTGGCGGCGCCGTGGCCAGAACGACCCCGAGAAATTGCCGGCGACTCAATCCTCCGTGCGTATCGGCCGGAGCCGGGTTGGAATTATGGCGATGTCGAGCGATCCGGACGACGACCGCCGCGGAGAGGATCGGCAGGAGCACCACTGCCAGCACCAAGAGAACAGGCAGGATGATCATGTGCCAGATAAACACGGCCGTGAGTGCGAACTTCGGGAATACGGAGGTCGATCCCGGGTGAGAAAAGCGCTGAGTTAGCAACCAGATCAGCCCCGTTAATTGAGCCAGGCTAAAGGTGGCTACGGCCCTCCGCGCGACGGTAGGCCTGGCGATGCGCACCGAAGCGGCCCACCATAGCGCGTCGAGCACGAACATAATCCCAATTACCCCGAGGATGAACCGCACGTGAGAATATAGCAGAACTAACTGCGGCTGGCCGCTTGTCACACCGAAGTTGCCTGGGAGGATCCGGTGTTAAGTCAGTTAAATTCGCTCGTTGCCCACACTCGCTCATTGCTGCCCTCGCAGTCCCGCCGCAGCGGGATCGCTCATCCCGTTCGCTCTATCGGGAATCGGTCATGGCGAACAAATCATCGCGGGCCGCTGCTGATTTCGATCGGAAAAGGCGCAGCGATCCGTTGTCGACAAAGCCCTTGAGGATTGATAGCGCTGATGCAACCGCATGGATGAGTTCGGCTATCTCGCAGTCATTCTCTCAATCATTCTCGGCCTGAGCGTGACTCAACTGCTCCAGGGCCTTAGCCAGGTGATTAATGCGCGGGACCGCGTCCGCATCTACTGGCCGGCTATTGGATGGACTCTGCTGCTCCTAGTGATCGATGTCCAAGCGTGGTGGGCCATGTTTGGATACCGCAATCGACATGCCTGGACCTTTCTTCAGTTCGCGGTTCTGCTGCTTGAGACGATCATCCTCTACCTCCTTCGCGGCCCTCGCTCTACCGACGCCGCTCGCGGGAGAAACTGTGGATCTGCGCGCCAATTATTTCCGCCACGCCCGCTGGTTCTTCGGCTCGTTCGTGACCGTGCTTCTGGTCAGTCTCATGAAAAATCTCGTGATGACCGGTTCCTTGCAAAGACCTCTCGATCTGGGTTTTCATCTATTCTGGATCGCCGGAGCCACTATCGCAGCCGTGACGCGCAACGATCTGTTCCACAAGGCATTTGTCTGCGTCAGTGCGGCTTCGTTCGTGGTTTACATTGCCGCACTCTTTTTTGAGCTGCATTAAAACTCGGAGTAGGGTCAGTCCTCACTTTGACATTCCTTTTCGAAAGCTGAACCTGTTGGTCATTTCGCCGTCATGACTAAGGCTCCCGAACTTCGCCTCGCGAAGCGCATGGCGCGTCTCGGCACTGAGACCGCTTTCGAAGTACTGGTGAAGGCGCGAGCCCTGGAGGCAAAGGGCCGCGACATCGTCCATCTCGAGATCGGGGAACCCGATTTCGAGACCCCAGGCAACATCATCGAGGCGGCAACCGACGCCCTGCACAAAGGCTTTACGCACTACGGGCCTTCGGCCGGTTTGCCGCAGCTGCGCGAGACCATCGCTCAATACGTGAGTGAGACGCGCCGGGTGAACGCGACATCCGATGAAGTGGTCGTTGTCCCCGGCGGTAAGCCCATCATCTTTTTCACCATTCTTGCGTTGGTTGAAGAAGGCGATGAGGTGATCTACCCCAATCCCGGATTCCCGATCTACCAGTCGATGATCAACTACGTCGGCGCGAAGGCCGTGCCGATCCGCTTACGCGAGGAAATGGATTTCCGGCTCGATGTCGGCGAACTCGGCGGGCTGATCAACGATCGCACAAAGCTGATCATCCTGAATTCGCCGCAGAACCCCACCGGCGGCGTGCTGACGAAGAACGACATCGACGGCATCGCGCGGGCGATCGGCGACCGCAACATCATGGTGCTGAGCGATGAGATTTACAGTCGCCTCATCTTCGAGGGTGAGCACCACTCCATCATGTCAGTGGACGGGATGAAGGAGCGCTGCATTTTGCTCGACGGCTTTTCCAAGACCTACGCCATGACCGGTTGGCGGATGGGCTACGGCGTGATGCGCGCCGATCTGGCGACGCATATCGCCCGCTTGATGACCAACTCCAACTCCTGCACCGCCAGCTTCACGCAAATCGCCGGCATCGAGGCGCTCCGCGGGCCGCAGGCCTCGGTCGAGGCGATGTGCGCCGAGTTCAAGACAAGGCGCGACGTGATGGTCGCCGGGCTTAACAAGATCAAAGGTTTCTCCTGCCGCTTGCCCAAGGGCGCGTTCTACGTTTTCCCCAACATCAAGGGAACCGGGTGGCCATCGAAGAAACTGGCCGACGCGCTGCTCGACGACGCCGGCGTCGCTGCGCTGTCCGGGACCGCCTTCGGCGACTTCGGCGAAGGCTATTTGCGCTTCAGCGTGGCCAACTCGATCGAGAACATCGAGAAAGCACTCGATCGCGTCGGTGCCTGGGCGAAAAAGAACCTTTAAACAATTTCGGAATGCGGATTGCGGAACGTCGGATCAATAACTGATAAGTGATAACGATTTTGCCGTCATGACCGACAAGAAACGAATCTTTGCCACCTCCCGCATCGGCGATCCGGCCGAGAATCGTCTTCGCGAGCGCGGCTACGAGCTCGAGGTCTTCCAGGGCCCCGAGGCGCCGCCGAAGAAACTGATCATCGAGAAAGTGAAGAACGGCATCGATGGGTTGATCACCACGCTCCGCGATCCCATCGACGCCGAGATCTTCGAAGCGGGCAAGGGCTCGCTCAAGGTCGTGGCGCAGATCGCCGTCGGCTTCGATAACATCAACCGCGCCGACGCGAACAAATACAGGGTCCCATTCACGAACACTGCCGATGTGCTCACCGAAGCGACCGCCGAGTTCGCGTTTCTCATGCTCGGCATGTTGGCACGCAAGATGTACGCGAGTGAGCGCCTGGTGCGTGAACAGAAGTGGCCATCGTGGCACCCATTCCTGCCATTCCTTGGCGACGAAGTCACTGGCAAAACCATCGCAATCATCGGCACCGGGCGTATCGGCCTGGCGATGATCAAGAAATCTTCGGGGTTCGACATGAACATGTTGTGCTACGACCCGGCGTATCACAATGACAAGTACATCGCCTCCATCCAGGAGTTGATGGACCTGCGCCACGTCAAGGGGATCCAGAAGGAGAAGACCTGGATCAAGTACGTTGAGTTCGAGGAGGCACTTACCGGCGCCGATTATGTGAGCATTCACGTGCCGCTGTTGCGCGAGGGCGAAACCGACAAGCCGACGTATCACCTCATCAACGAGAAGACGCTCAAGCTGATGAAGCCGACGGCGTACCTGGTGAATAGCTCACGCGGGCCGGTCGTGGACGAGAAGGCCCTCGCCAAAGCGCTGAAAGAGAACGTCATCGCCGGGGCGGCGCTCGACGTCTTTGAGAAAGAGCCTCTGCCGCCGGATTCGCCACTCCTCGATCCCGAAATCGCCGACCGCACCCGGCTGTTCCATCACTTCGCCAGTGGCGCGCAGATCACGCGGCTCTCGGTCGATCCCGACAAAGGCATGGCTGGGCGCACCGCCCAGGCATTGATCGACGTGCTGGAAGGGAACTACGGCGGCGACCCGACCAAGATGCCATACGTTGTGAACAAGGAAGCGTTCTTGAAAAGCTAAAATCTGAAACGCGGAATGGAGCAAAGCCGTCGTCGTTATTTATGCGACGCGAATCCAGTGGTGACCCGTTGCGGAAGAAGACCAGATCGCATTATCTCCGCCACGAATTATATCTTTGGCCCGTTAAAATGTTACGCTGATCCCAAAAATCTCGGTTACCGGATTGAAAACTCGGGAGTTTTCTCGCATTCTGGCTGGCGAGGCGCAACATGAGCATTTATCGGCACATCCCCACTCCGCCCCTAAATCAATATGTGGATTTCTTTTGGTACTATGCCGATTTGTCACCCGACCATGACCGTGAACATGTCTTACCCGATGGCACATTTGAGCTCATCATTAATCTTCAGGAAACTCCGCGAAAGCTCTTCCATCGTGCGGATTCGACCGGGTACGACGCTTTCAAACGAGGTTGGATTTCCGGCGTCCACTCGAAGTTCCTGGTTATCGACGCCCTGCCGCGATCATCAATGATCGGAGTCCACTTTAAGCCAGGGGGCGCGGCGGCTTTTCTCGGACTTCCGGCAGACGAACTGGCTGGGCACGTTGTCGAGTTGGACGCGGTTTGGGGTCGTACCGTTTGGGATTGGCGCGACCAATTGCTTGCGGCCTGCACGGCTGCTTCAAAATTTGCTATTCTCGAACGGTTGCTGAGTGGGAGGCTTGCTCAGAATAAATTACGGCAACGCCAGAGCGTTGCGATTGCCTGGGCTCTCGATCGGTACATGGCTGAGCCAAATCTTCAGACAATTACCTCCGTTTCAAGCCAGGTCGGATTCAGCCACAAACACTTCATCGACCTGTTTCGGCGACAAACCGGCCTCTCGCCCAAGGTGTTTTGCCGTATTCGCCGTTTTCAGAAGGTGTTGCTCGAAGTGCAAACACGCGCGGAAATAAATTGGGCGGACGTCGCCTGTACTTGTGGGTACTTTGACCAATCCCACTTCGTCCACGACTTCGTCAACTTCTCCGGGCTGAACCCTTCCGCCTACCTCGGTCGCTGTTTGGAAGGTGAGCGCAATTTCGTCCGGGCCGCATAAGGTAAAATTTTTCCAATACGCCTCGGCGAGCGTCAGGCAGAATGGGGAAAACCAAAATCTTATATGAAATTCAAATTCTTTTTATCTTTGTTTTGCCTCGGCAGCGCACTCGCGGTTACACCAGTCGAAGAGCTCCCGCTGAATTCTCATCTGGAACCTTTGCGTCCGTTGCTGGAGAAAACGTGGAGAGGAACGTTCAAAGACTCAAAACCCGCTAAACCTACAGTCGATGTGCAAAAGTGGGAACGCGCGCTGAACGGTCAGGCGATCCGGCTGCTTCATTCGATCAATGATGGTACATACGGCGGCGAAACGCTGCTCATTTGGGATGACCAGCGGAAGGTCATCTCCTTTTACTACTTTACCACTGAGGGCTATATGACCACTGGTACTCTTGAGACCAGGGATGGGAAGTTCATCACGCACGAAGATGTGAAAGGCAGCGCCGGTGGCGTGACTGAAGTGCGCTCGACTAGCGAAGTCCTGCCTAACGGAAAGTTTCATGTCAAAGCCGAGTATTTGAAGAACGGAGAGTGGACTCCGGGCCATGAGGTAACCTATGAAGAAGCACCGGAGAGCAAAGTCGTTTTCAAATGAGGGGGAGGCGAGAGGACCGTCAAATCGCAGATCTCCAACCCGTCCTCGCCCATTTCGCCGAAATCGCTGCTGACTTGAAGAAGTAAACGCTAGCGCTCAAAGCCGGAAATCGGTTAGCCTAAGAAAATAGGGCCTACAGGCTCTCTAACAGGTGAGTCAGGTCGGTGCGGAAGGTGGTTTCGGAACTGTTGTATCCTTCTCGTGTAAGACGCACACGGCCAGTTCGATCAATGACCACTAATCCGGGAAATCCGCTCAGACCGAATGCAGTGTGCGCTTTGCCCCGCTGATCGAAAGCGAGGGGAAGTGTGATGTGCCGTAATCGGCCGAAGGACCGCAAACGTTCGGGCGTGTCTCCGCCGGAGTTGGTTGCGACAACAACAAATTCGATGTCGCGTCTGTCTTGTAAACCTGCCCTAACAAGTGCGATTTCCGGCAGCTCCGCGACGCAAGGAGGACACCACGTGCCAAAGAAATCGATCACCAAAATTTTCCCTGGCGTCGCGGTGGTCGGCACCGCTCCCTCGCTGACAGCTTGAAAGGCAAACGCGGGCGCAGCGCCATCACCAAAATGGTTCATGGCATGCTTCATCTGATCAGGGATGTAAGACATGCAGTACCAGGCCGAGATGGCGAGCAAGACGACCACTCCGGAGGTCCTTACTCGGCTCCCCACCCGAGTGGCTAGCAGAAACAAACCGAGGACGGTGGCGAGAGCCCATAACAACAGATCCGGCCAGAGGAACGGCAACTGTTGCAAAACGAAAGAGCTAAACATCCCGGCCAACGGCAGATATAATAGACAAGCGCTCGGCCATTCTCGCTCGCTCTTAGCGCCCACCCAGGTCGCGCCGAAAAAAAGCAAAATCGCTCCGATGATATATAGAAGGCGAAGGTCCTCTGAAACCGATAGCGCTACTCCGAATACGATCGCAGAAGCCAGCACACCCAGGCCAAATGAACCCAATCTTAATCTCAATCTCCTGCTGTTTGCGGATGTCGATTCCATAGATTGCCCTTCTGATAGGATGCGTCTCGGAGTGTGTTTGGATTCAAGAAGAGGCATCGGGCGCCTGAAGGGCTGATGTCCGATTCTCGCTCGTAAAAGTTCTCGCCGCGCAGGTTCCGCGCTCATCCGAGTTTGTCGCTTGTGCGTTGCCGAGATTCCCGACAATAATAGCTCGACGTCTGAGCCTGCTGCCGTGAATCCGCCGCCTTTACCCGTTCGAAAACGATTCCCTTGGATTCTTTATTGGATCGTTCTCGTCCTCATCGGCCTCGTAACGTTTGCGCCGGTAGGCTCAGTGGTGGCGTGTGGTGTAATCGCTAACGCGCACGGCTGCCGGGTGGATGAAGGCTCGGTGCATCCCTGCGTGGTCAACGGCAAAGATTACGGGCCGTTGCTCTATCAGCTTGGCGTGATGGGCTGGCTTATGCTCGTCACCCTTCCCGCCGGTGCGTTGGCCTTCGCGGCGTGGTTGATCGTGCTTGTTCTTCATCGAAGCGCATGGCGCAAGCGCGCCGCCAACCTTTGGTGACGTGAACCGTTACACCGTTACATCGTTACACCGTTACATCGTTACATCGTTACATCGTTGAAGCGTTGAAGCGGCGAAGTGGAGAAGCGGAGTGAGCTAGTCGCAGTGTCCGCGATTGGACGGATTCGCCGTGGCGAGGTGATCGACGGCTGAACGGAGTTCGACGACGTCAAAGGGTTTCAAGAACATCAGGTGCACGTCCATTTGCTCGTAAGCGTTGCGAACGTCCGGCGGCAGGTTCGCCGCTACCACGATGATGTCGGTGATGATGCCGCGTTTCCTGATCTCCTCGACCAACTTAACCCCGGTGAGATTCGGCATTTTGTGATCGACAATAATTACGTCGTAGAAATCTGAACTGACATCGAGTTTGGCCAGGGCAGTATGGCCGCTGTCGGCGCAGGTCACTTCATAGCGGGGCCCGGCAAAGACAAATCGTAGAGAAAGCGTAACCGAGGGCTCGTTATCGACCGCGAGGATTCTACAGGGTGCGTCCATAATTACTATAAAAGCAGCAACGTCTGTACCGGCGTAGGAAAAGAGTTCCATCCTGAGAGCCCGGTCGCCGTTAATCAATTTGTCAGGCGCGACCCCCGTTTTTCTCAGAGCTGGGCAAGAAGAAAATAGGGTCCGCGTCTAAACTCCGAAGGCTTTCGCCCGCCACGGCGGGCAGGCTAAGCAGGGCATTTAATATATCGCTTCGCGGACGTTGAAAGGTTACACCGTTAAATCGGTCGAGCATTGCGACCGGTACATTATCGCCGCTCAATTAATCCGCGACTTTCCATCCATGTCGTCCCCCAGGACCTTCAAGCCGCCCTGGCCCAGTTTGCCGAGATCGCGAATGACTTGAAACGGTGATGCTTCGAGCGCGACGAAAACGCCGGTTGAGATCACCCGCGGCGAGGCAATTCCATCACAATGTTTACGTCGTTCTGTTGTCAAAAGCCGCGCTGAAGAAAGTGTCGATCCTACGGCTAAACCCGAAACGCGATCCGGCAAAGCCGGCCCTCTATGTCGGGATGACCGGGTTGCCGGTCGATCATCGATTTGAAAATCACAAGAACGGTTATAAGGCGGCGCGCCTCGTTAGAAAGTACGGTGTGCGGCTGATGCCGGAGCTTTACGAGTATCTAAACCCCATGCCTTACGAGCACGCCGTTCAAATGGAAAAGGATCTGGCCGCAGATCTGCGGGCTCAAGGCTACGCGGTTGCCGGAGGAACGTAATCATCTGGAGGAGAAATGGAAACAGCGGACCCAGTAAATGCCGAAATTGGCGCGACCGTTTTCGGAAGAAGAGAAACGGCGTCATGCGTTGGCGGGATTGTCGTTTCCGGAGAAAGTGCTGGTGGTGATTAAGTTGCAGGAAATGGCGGCGCCGGTTTTGCGCGTTCGTGGAAAGAACGTTCGACCCTGGCGGCCGAGATGACTCCGCGAAACGATTAGTCTTATAAACTCAGCTATGAACTCAAGACACAACTTCAGCAGCAGACTTTTTCTGATTCTGGCTTGCGCTTGCGCATTCTTCGCCGGCGGCATTGCGATCCAGGCCCACACCAGCCACAGTGGCGCTCGCCTGATCGTGCAAAGAGCTCCGAACGTTGGAACTGAACTCGCCGTCCATCTGTCAATCGATGGCAGAAAAGTCGCGGACATTCAACGGGATCACCGCTATGACGGTTTCGTGTCAGCTGGGCGTCACGTGTTGACCGTGGTTCCCATGCCAAACATCGAGCTTCGCCAGCCAACGTCATTGCGTATGACCGTACGGTCGGGCCGCACCTATATATTCACCGCAGGTTGGGAAGCGGATCGTCTTGGTCTCCGCAGATCAACTTTCGCCAACGACGCTGAGCCGGCAAAGTCGGTGCCAACCCGGTAGATCGGGCCGCACGCGCTTCGCGCTCGTTGAATGGGGACTGAGGTGAGCGATCCCGCGCCTGCGGGACCGCCAGGCAGCGGTAAGGGAGACGGAAATCGACCGAATACAATCGTTACATCGTGGATCGTGGACCGTGAATCTGGGTGGCTTCGATTTCACAGCGGGATGTTTTTTAGCGGGACGCAGCGAAACAACTTGGAACCGGCGCAGGATCGGCCTACGAATTGATACGGCGCGACAAGTGGGCGAGTGTTAGAGCTTATGGGAAACAGCCAAGGTAGGGACAACGTTAAGAAACGCGCGCGACGCCGGAAAAAGATGGAGCGCCTCGCGCTCGCCAAGCGCAAGCTGAAAGCGGCGAAATAACGCCCCACCGTTCTGCCCGCGAGATCAGGATGTGGATTGAGGTCGGAGCTTACCATCGACACTGCGCTTCGCGTTCGCCGAACAGTTACATCGTTGCAGCCGAACCTCAAAGCCGCGCTCGCTGTTAAGGAGTAAAATCCTGGTCCTTATTTAGGTTTGCGCAAAAGGCGGCGAGCAGCCGCGCCGTATTGTCGAGATCTTCGAGCGACAGCAGTTCGTTAGGAGTGTGCATGTACCGCAGCGGGACCGAAAGCAGACCGGTGGCCATCCCGCCGCGGGAAAGCTGCATCGCATTTGCATCGGTGCCGGTGCCCCGTGCGGCCGAGGCGACTTGATACGGAATCTTCTTCGCTTTCGCCGCGGAGACGAGCAAATCAAACACGCGTGGGTTTATGTTCGCACCGCGAAAGATCATCGGTCCTTGGCCAATGTGGAAATCCCCGGCCCGCTTTTTTTCAATGCCGGGCGTGTCGGTGCCGTGCGCGACATCGAGGGCAATGCCGACGTCCGCTTCGCTCGAGAATGCGCTCGCGGTCGCGCCGCGCAACCCAATTTCTTCCTGCACGGTCGAGACACCGATAACGCAGGCGTCGATCTGGCGACGGTGAAGCAGCCGCAGCGTTTCGGTGACGATCCAAGTGCCCATTTTGTTGTCGAACGCCATGGAGACGGCGCGTCGGTTCGCGAGCTCGAGGTAAGGTTGCAGGAAAATTCCAGCGTCACCTATGGAAACAACCTTGAGCGCGTCCTCTTTGCTCGTGGCACCAATGTCGATGTACAGATCGTGAATCTTTGGGACTTTCTTTTTGTCCTCGTCGTCCATCAGGTGAATCGCTTTGCGGCCGATGACCCCGGGAACAGGACCGCGGCGCGTCATAATCGAGACACGCTGCGATGTCGCCACAACGGGATCGACGCCGCCGATCGGCTCGAGGTGCAAGAATCCTTCGTCCGTGATGTACTGGACGATAAATCCGATCTGGTCGCAGTGGCCCGCGAGCATGATGCGCGGTTTGCCTTCGGGATTACGAATGCCAAAGACGTTGCCCATGACATCGGTCCGCACGCTATCGCACCACGGCCGAATCCGCTTGCGCACGAGCTTCTGCACATCGTGCTCGTAACCGGACGGGCTGGGCGTCTCGACGAGTTGTTTGAGAAAATCTTTGCTGTCGGCGTTCATGATTTGCGGAGCAAACCTTGCCTCGGTGCAACGCATCCGACAAGCCGAGAAGTGACGTTGCGTCCTGCCGGAGGTTCGGCGTGCGGTAGCTGCTCTCTATCCTGTGAGATACTTCGCGGCCAGGTATTGCGCGCTAGCGCCTAACACGCTGGCCGCTGCTTTGCTATCCAGCAGTTTTCGCAACAAAGATTTCGCTTCATTTTTCTCCCGCTCGGACACATCTGCTTGATTGATCGCTGTAATCAATTTCTCCAGTGCCTCCGCAATCATCTGCTGACGCGGAGTGCTCGCTGCGGTCGGCGCTTCGTGCTCCCCGGGAACAGTGGTTCGTCGGCTCTGATCGATAGAGATCCGGATCGGGGAGGCGACACGAGCTTCGAGCACTTTGACTCCGAAGTCGTTTATCTTAGCAAAGCCGGACAGCAGACCCATCCCGGTCTGATCTTCAAGAGGGGTCCAGTCGATGAGGCGATACTCTGAAAGCTGGGCCACGGCGCGCAGCCAGTCACGGCGATTTATACCTTGTGGCGACGGGACCGCCTGCTCAGCGTGGCCAAATGGAATGGACCCTTCGCTTCGACGTTCATAGAGAAGCTGCAGCAGGCATCCTCGGACGACAGAATCCTTCATAAATTTTGCCAATATGCTCTGCATCCTGCGCACCAACAACTGATCTCGACGGATGCAAGTCCATCGCTGTTAGGATGAGGATGTTCTGGCGCAATCTCTTGCAGGAAAACCAGATGGAGTTGCGAGTAAACTCCGAAGGCGTTTACTCGCCCGTCGTCACTCACACTCGCCACTCGGGTTTTGAAACCTGTGTTGCTCGACTCACGTCGGCTAGCGCTAATTAAACGGATTACCGCCCGTTGTCGGGATGAAATCGCCTTGAGACGTGCGCGTCGGCGAAAGTGCGGCGCCGGCGGTCGGGTGGCTGAATTCTGGCGGCCGCGGTGAAGCGCCGGAAAAGCGCAGAACGCCGCCGCGCCGTTCTATGCTGCGCCAGGTAAAGTGCGCCGCTTTGCGATAATGTAAGTGTTAATGCCATGTCTGATTTCCAAGTGGCCGATTGCCGATTGACCGTGCGAGACGCCAACCAATCTACACCACAAACACCCGTCACCTAATGTTATTCGTCCGGGAGGAATTTTCTATTTCCCGAAATAGAATGCGCCCAAGCCGTTTAAGAGTAGATTGTCGCGATGCCGACTTACGTTTACGAAACCACCGATCCCACCAAACCGACGCGAACCTTCGAGGTTAAGCAAAGCGTTCACGACGACCCGCTTCGCGCCGATCCGGAGACTGGGGAAGCAGCGCGGCGCGTGATCTCGGCTGGCTACAGCCTTCTCGTTCGCGGTAAATCAGCTGGTCCTTCGGTTGGCTCGGTCGGTTCACAGTAAGCGCATTAGACGACAGAGGTCAGAGCCGGCGAGAATCCTGTACTCGCGAGGTGGGTCCGAACATAGTTGATTTCTTTCGCGCCCGCTCGCCCTTTCGGGTTTGCCCATCTGTGTCACGGCTTTCCTGCACTAGATCTAACGATGTAAATGAAAAAAACCGGGAAGCGAGGAAAGCAGCTCCGCAAAACGGAGGGCGAATGGGAGTGGCGTAAAAGATATCGGCTCTGGGACGCTAACCGGAAAATCTTTCTTTATCCGGAGAATTGGGTCGAACCCGGGCTGCGCTTGCCGGCGGCGTTTCGGGTGACGCTGTGCGAGATAGTAGCATTCATTTGCGCAAATTGCGGTGCGGAGACAAAGCGCAAACCTATTCGCAGGCCTCCGCACCGAAAAGGCGTTCGCGTCCTGCTCACCGGTAAAAACCGGGCGGGCGCGCTTGTCGCTGCGCAAACTCTGGCCCGCGATTTGGGAAAGAACCTATACCGCGTCGATTTGGGCGCTGTCGTCTCTAAATATATTGGCGAGACGGAGAAGAATCTGAGGCGCGTCTTCGATGCGGCAAAGAGCAGTGGTGCAGTCCTCCTTTTCGACGAGGCCGACGCGCTCTTTGGCAAACACACCGATGTGAAGGACGACCATGACCGTTACGCCAACATCCAGACCAACTATCTCCTCCAGAGAATCGAGGGATACTTTGGCCTCGCGATTCTCGCGGCCGACAATCGCACTGAGATCGACAACACCTTCTTCCGATGGTTTCATTTCGTTATCCGCGTTCCGCGCCGGGGAGAGTCTGCTGCTCATTAGGTGCGCGCGCGCGAATTCTTGACCCAAGATGAGCGGTAACATCGACATCCGAGAATTTTCCATTAACGATTACGACGCGGCCGTTGAGCTATGGCAACGGGTCGAAGGTCTGGAGATCGCCGAAGGCGATGATAGAGAAGGCGTGGCTCAATTTCTCGCGTGCAACCCGGGGCTGAGCCGAGTGGCGACCGATGGCTCGGCGACTGTTGGGGTCGCGTTATGCGGTCACGATGGACGGCGCGGACATATCTATCACCTGGCGGTTGATCCTGCTTATCAGGGACACGGACTCGGTAAGCGTCTGGTCGATGAATGCCTGGAGGGCTTGGGCCAGACCGGGGTCAAGCGCGTCATTATCATGGTGGCCGACGATAATCCACGCGCCCGCGGCTTTTGGCGTCGATCTGGTTGGGAGGACGTTCCGAGCGCAATCAGTATGGGGATTGACCTTTAGATCATCCGTGTTGCCGGCTTCGGGCGAAACCAAATAGGCAGCGCCTATCGCAGCCAGACGCACAAAGTATTTCAAAGATTACGCCAGTTGATGTCAGTTGTTGCATGCAGACATCGAACTTTGGAAGCGGACACCAAAATGGGTCGGTGTTCAGGCAGGTATCGATCGGCCACATCGTAGATTATTTTCAACGCGCGGTCGTCAACCTCGACCTTTTCGGCCCCGGCGCGGGCACGGTTATCAGCTTGTTCCTGTTGGTCTCATTTTTTCAAGCGGCGCATTCTGGCGCACAGAAGGGGGTGGTCTAATTGAAAACGACGGCTTCGATACGCTCGCGCGTTTTTCGCTTCCTCGACGAACGGTATACGCAGCGAGAATGTCCGAGCTATTTGCTTGAGCTCGTTCTTTTTGCGTTGATCTTCATCACGATGACGTGGCCCATATTCTCATTGGCTCACGCACTGGCACAGAGGAATTGGATTGGAACGCTAACGCGTGTTTGGTTCTGAGGAAAAAGCGGCCGCGGCTGCCTGTTGGAATGCGGCGGCCGCTTTACTCTGAAAGCGGAGAGGATTGCGCACCACATTGAGCTCGCGCATGGGGACCGGCGGCGCGAAAGGCAAGGCGACGCATCCAGTCACCGGCTCCGCCTCAAACATCATTTGCGGCACCAGCGTCACTCCCATTCCGGCCGCGACCATGCGGGCGATGGTGCCGAGCTGAGCGCCTCTTACCGTCAATTCGGGACGAAGATGATGGACGGCGAGGAACTGATAAACCTGCGCCGACAGGCAATGCATATCGTGCAGGAGCAGAAACTTTTGCGATTTGAGGTCGCTCGATTTGATCATTTTCTTTTCCGCGAGCTGATGTCCTTTCGGCAGCAAGACCAACAGCGCCTCCTTGCCTAACGAATGACGTTCTAAAGCGGGGCTTTCGTCACAAGTCGAGACTAACGCGATGTCCACCTCGCCATCTTCCATCCGCCGGACGAGCCGTTCGGTTGTGTCCTCAAAGATTTCAAGTGTCACTTTCGGGTAACGACGTTGAAATTTTTCGATCAGCGCCGGCAAAACGTATGGCGCTATGGTCGGAATAGCCCCCACCGCCAGCCGGCCCACGACCTCGCGCTTCAGCTCGTCCACACAACGGCGCGCATCGGCAATCTCGACTAAAATCTTTCGCGCGTACTCGAGCAAACATTTCCCGGCCTCGGTCACCACGACCGAGCGCGGGAGGCGATCAAACAACCGTTGATCCATCTCCGCTTCCAGTTTTTGAATTTGCTGACTGAGCGAAGGCTGAGCGACATGTTCGCGAGCCGCAGCGCGCGAGAAGCTGCCTTCGTCAGCGACAGCAACGAAGTAACGAAGCTGATGAACCTCCATCGGAAGAATCTGGTTATGGCAACAGTCCGCTGGCGGCCGTGATTTGTCTACGCCCTGGACGACGAAAGCCTGAGTGGGGAAATAGGGTCGCGTCGACCGATCAATACGAGCTTGCCTTCGGGCTGGAGTCCGTGATTAATGCATCGTGTTGTGCTGAGTGGAAACGGCGAGATCGCGGTGCGGCTGGGCGCGGCGCTTATACTTGGAAGCGCACTCGGTTTAAACCGCGAACTGCATGGCAAACCGGCTGGCTTGCGCACCCACGCTTTGGTCAGCCTCGGAGCAGCCGTGGCCACAATCGTCTCGCTGGGGTTTCCGGGCGAATCGAAATCGGTAGATCCAAATGCGATCGGAAGAGTGTTGCAAGGTATCCTCACCGGGATCGGCTTCCTCGGCGCGGGCGTAATTCTGCGCGACCCCAATGGCCATGTGACCGGCCTCACGACCGCAGCGACCGTCTGGATCTGCGCTGTGCTTGGAACTGCCTGTGGTCTCGGCAATTGGCCGGTTCTCGGAATCGCTCTTGGTCTAACCGTAATCGCGCTGACGCTCGGTCGCCCGGTCGAGCACCTCGCCGAACGTTTGTTCAAAAGGAAAGGATCCGGGCCGCCAGATCGCACTGTGTAGGGAGAGGGGTTGATAGTTGAGAGGCGAAGGTTGAGAAGTTTGCTTTTCAATCTTGGGTTTACATCTCTCGCGAAAATTTGAAAAAATGCGCGAGAGATTTATCCAATGGAGCCGACATCCTCCCATCCTCCGACGGCAGAACACCGTGCCAACACCGCGGCCAGTGTCTGGCGACCGCTACGGGGACGAACCTTCCGTGACTTGTTGATCGCCGACATCTTTTCCGACGTTGGCACATTCATGCAGAGCGTCGGAGCAGCTTGGTTAATGGTCTCACTCCAGGCCGGACCGATGTATGTCGCGCTCACCCAAACGGCGTCGGCGTTGCCGTTCTTCCTGTTCGCTTTGCCGGCAGGCGCGGTGGGCGACATCTGTGATCGCCGCAAGCTGATTCTTTTTACCGAGATATGGATGGCACTCGTAGCAATCGCATTGGCCGCACTCGTGATCACGGGATTCATTTCGCCGTGGCTGTTGCTCGCCCTGACGTTTGCATTGTCAGCCGGAGATGCATTTGAGACACCAACGTGGCGGGCTGTCTTGCCCGAGCTGGTCGCGACAGAGGATTTGGAGGCAGCATCCGCGCTCAACGGAATTGAGTTCAATCTGGCGCGCGCGATCGGACCGGGTCTGGCTGGAGCGCTCATCGCCGCCTTCGGGGTTGGAACTGCGTTCGTGGTCAACGCAGCATCGTTTATCGGCGTGATTTTTGTGGTGGCGCGCTGGAAGCGGCCTCATCCGAAACGAACCGCGCCAGCGGAAAGAGTGATCGGTGCAACGATAGCCGCGTTGCGATATGTCCGCTACTCAACCGGAGTTCGCGCCCTGATAATCCGGGCCGGCGTGGTCATGTTCTTCGCCAGCGCGTTGCTGGCGCTCTTACCGACGGTGGCCCATAACGTGAGCCAAAGTCCAATTGCGTTTGGCTTGCTGCTCGGTTGTTTCGGAGCCGGTGCGGTCCTTGGGGCGTTCGTTTTGCAACCGGCGCGTGCCCGATGGTCGACGGAAACCGTAGCCTCAGCCGGCGTGGCAATTCTGGGTATCGCGACGGTTGCCGTGAGCGTTTTACATAATCTGCCGGCGCTCAGTGTCGTTATGCTCATAGGCGGGGCTGCCTGGATCGACTTTATATCGTTGGTCACTGCGTTGGTGCAGAAGCTCGCCCCCGATTGGGTCCGCGCTCGTGTTCTGGCTGTGTTCATGTTGGTGTTTCAAGGTGGGATGGCCGCGGGAAGCGCGGTGTGGGGCGCGGTCGGCCAACATGCCGGCGTCCCGACCGCATTGATGTGGGCGGGTCTTGGAGCGATAGCAACAACCGGACTTGGATTGGTGTGGAGACTGCCGGACACGACGATGGATGTGACGCCATGGAACCATTGGCGCATGCCGGTGATCCCGGATGATCTGGAGTTGGGCCTCGAATCAGGGCCCGTCCTTGTGACGGTCGAATACGTTGTAGATCGCGACCATGCTTCCGATTTCCTAAAGGCGATGCATCGTTATGAACGTATCCGCCGTCGCGATGGAGCGTCGCGCTGGGGAATCTATCGCGACACCGAACATCCGGACCTGTATGTGGAGACTTTTATCGCGCCCTCATGGGCGGAACACTTGCGCCAGCACGAACGCTTCACCCGCGCCGATCACGCGCTGGAAGAGCGAATCAGCAGCTACGTATTAAAAGAGCCAACAGTCAGGCACCTCATTTACGCCGCGCCGAAGCCCTAGAAGGTGCCTTTTCCGCGAAACCTTCGGCGTGGCAAGCAAAGGGACGAAGAAAGCAGGGAAGAAAGACAAACTAGAAAGTAGAACGCCGAGAATCTTGTACTCGCCAGTCGCGTGCGAACATAGTTCATTGTCGATCCAACGATGCGAAAGAAAGATTCAGATATTCAGGTTCGTTCACGAGTGTTGGTCCTGGTGGACGAATCGAACGTCGGCAGTTCCGTGCGGACCGCGGGACGCGGGCTCGATTGGTTGAAACTCCGCGATTTTCTGGCCGGTCCGGATACCGGACGCGATCTGATCGAGATGGTGGTCTATGCCGGATTGCCGCCGGCCATCCCGATCTGGCAGGAGGAGCGGGATAAGAAAAACAAGTTTATGCATTGGCTGCGCTCCAACGGATTCATGGTCGTGACCAAAGATGGGGCGCCCGCCGAAGAGGGTCATTACAAGGCGAACGTGGACGTGATGATGGCGATCGACGCGCTCGAGCTTTCCATCGAGATGCGGCCCGATGTTGTGATTCTCGTGACTGGCGACGCCGATTTCGCCTATCTCGCCATCAAGCTGCGCAGACACGGGATTCGCGTGGAAGTTGCGTCGGTCGCCGCAAATCTCGGGAATATGTTGAGATCAGCTGCGAACGACGTGATCGATCTGGCCCCGCTCTTTCGGACGTTCGAGATCATGAAAGTTCAAGATTTTCCGCCAACAGCGCAGCAGTCGGCGCGGCAGCAACAGCAGCCCAGGAGAAGGCCTCGGCCTCACCGACCCGTCCACATCCGAGAACCTCGACCTTGATTACCCGGCGGGGCGAATCTTGTGCTCGCCATTCGCGTGCGAACATAATTCATTGTCGATCTTCCATGTTCGTCGACAGCAAAATGTCAGCATCAAAACGCATTCCGCTCTTGTCGCGAGCTCGGGGGCATTGTCTAATTGTTGTTCCACCAATGGCAGCCAATACCTCTAATGGTCCGCCACATGTAATCGTCCGCGGCCGTGCGGCCGGATTCGCCCAGGAAATTGAAATCGGCCCGTATCGTCTCAAAGGCGATGAACCGGTCGCTTTCGGCGGAACAGATACCGGGCCGTCTCCGTACGATTTTCTTCTCGCCGCGCTCGGCGCCTGCACGTCGATGACGATATCGCTCTATGCGCGACGAAAGGGGTGGCCACTCGATAGTGTCACGGTCTCGCTGCACCACTCGAAAATTCACGCGGCCGATTGCGCCGACTGCGAGACCAAGGTGGGGAAAATCGATCGGATCGAGCGGGAGATCCAACTCACCGGCGAGCTCACGAGCGAACAGCGGTCCAAGCTAATGGAAATCGCGGACCGCTGCCCGGTCCATCAGACGCTCACGTCGGAAATCAATATCAAAACTCGAGCGGTCTAGGCAAACCTGTAGAGGCAGGCGTGCCGCCTGCAATCATAATGAGGTTCGCAGCCGACACCGGCGTTATAGTCCTGCCAATTCATCCGCGCTAAGCACAAGCTTTTCAACACGCTGGCCGCTCACGAGTCCGTCCACAATTTTCGGTACGTCTGCGACGGTGACGTGCCCGTAAAAGAAATGGTCGGGTTCAACTAAAACGGTAACGCCAGTCGCGCATTGATCGAGACAACTCGATGTGCAGACGCGCGCTTCGCGTTGAGCGAGTCCGCGCGCGGCTACCTCCGCTTTCAAAGCTTTGTAGACTTCTTCCGAGCCTTTCGCGGCGCAGCATCCCTTCGGGTTGTCGTCGGGCCGGCGATTGATGCAGATGAAGAGATAGCGATTGCGTCGCGCCATTTTTAAACCTGTAGAGGCAGGCGTGCCGCCTGCAATCATAATCAAACCGATCAGCGTTCAACTTTCGCTGCTGACACAGCTGCCGCTACAGAGAAGATGGATCTCGACAGTCATACACCGCCGCTACAGAAAGGAACGCTCAACGCCCAGCGTCCAATGTCGACTGCGGTGGCGTCACCGGTTCGGTGTCATGGATGCGGCCGTAATCGACAGTAAGCTGTCCGTCGCCACTCGGGGTGTAGATCTCGGCGAAGCGCTGGCCGAACTCGATATCTCGCCAAAGGTAATCTTGCTGAGTTTGCACAGCCGCGAGAATGACTGGATCGATGCCGACGACTGATACGACCAGCATGGCACGAGCCGATTCAAGCGTTTCGGGAGTTGCGCCAAAAAGCGGACTTTGTTCGTCGATGACGTGACGCAAAGTGAGGGCGGCGGGAAACACGGCTAGCCGGTCGAACTGGAGTTTGAGATTGTAAAAGTAACGGAAGTCTCCGCCTTCGACCAGCGGCTCGTCGCGATGGAACATGATGCGAAACTCGGTCTCGACCAAGCTATGGTGACGCATATTGCCGATGCGTACCATGAGGGTGGGCTGGCCGTTCAAAGGCGCGATGACGGCGGATTTACTGAACAGGATGCGCGCAATGGGTCGCGAGAAGCGAACGAAGATGAGGCCGGTCATGACGGCGAGGAGAAACACTCCGCTCATGATCTCGATGGTCGTGACGATGTGGCCGTAGAGCGTTTGCGGATACCAATGGCCGTAGCCAACGGTGGCCAGGGTTTGGACGCTGAAAAAGAACGAGTCGAGGAATGAACCGGGCCTTATTCCGGCGATGCTGTTCCCACCGATCATAAAGAGCGCGGCGAAGATGAGGTTAAGCACGACGTAAACGGCGGTAACGAAGGCGGCAAACTGCGGCCAGGTCAAACCGAGCAGCCATTGATAGGCGTCACGCCACTCGAGACGCCCGGCGTTGACTTTGAGGAACTCAACCTGACCGGAACGAACTGAAACTGGTTTGGGCATGCGAAGCACAAGCTTGCTGCCAATCCGGCTGGATGTCGATCTTGCAAGCGGTTAATGGTTGAGAATTGAGGGTTGATAGCGCAGGCGGAAGAGAGCAAACGCCCAACGCTCAACGTCCAACATCGAATCAAAAAAAGAAGACGGAGCGAAGGATGTTTAATTTACCCAAGAGAATTTTCTAGTGAACGCACGGATAGCATTGCCGCAGCCTGCGGCAGCGGCTACAACTAACTGCGAGCTAAATGAAAGATTTAACCCAAGGGTCTGTGACCCGGCATCTTCTGCACATGTCGGCGTTTATGGCTGTGAGCATGGTGGTGCAAACGCTTTACTTACTGGCCGATCTTTATTGGGTGGGGCACCTCGGCAAGGAGGCGATCGCCGCGGTAGGTGTGGCCGGAAATCTGATGATGATTGTCCTGGCGCTCACGCAAATGCTGGGTGTGGGAACGACAACCCTCATCTCGCACGCGGCGGGCAAAAAGGACCAGCCTCAAGCCGAGCTGGTCTTCAATCAATCTTTTGTCATGTCGATCTTGGTTGGGTTAGCTCTCGGCGTTTTCGGATTTCTGTTGCGGAATCCGTATTGCGAAGCGTTAAGCGCCGATGCAGCGACGGCGACGTTGGCAAAGAGTTACTTGCTCTGGTTCATTCCCGCACTCGCGCTCCAGTTTCCGCTGGTCGCGTTGGGGTCGGCGTTACGTGCGACCGGAATCATCAAGCCGACGGTCGGATTACAAGTGCTAAGCGTGGTCCTCAATATCATCCTGGCGCCTTTGCTGATTTTTGGGATCGGCCCCTGGCCGAGGCTCGGAGTGACCGGAGCCGCGCTCGCCACTTTCATCTCCATTCTGATTGCCGACGTGCTGATGGTGATCTATTTCGAGAAAAAATATCATTACCTGCGGTTCCGCTTTCCGTTTTTCCGGCCGCGTTTGAAAATTTGGACAAAGATGCTTCACATCGGCGTGCCGGCGGGCGCTGAGTTTGTGCTGCTCTTTGTCTATATCATGATTGTTTACGGGATTATTCGCGGCTTCGGGCCGGCTGCCCAGGCAGGATTTGGAGTGGGCGCGCGTGTGATGCAGGCGCTCTTCTTACCGGTCGTGGCGCTGAGCTTCGCAGTTGCTCCCGTGGTCGGCCAAAACTTTGGCGGTCGCCGCGCCGATCGCGTCCGCCATTCCGTTTATGCCGGAATCGGGATCGCGGCGGTAATGATGCTCGTTCTCACTTTCATCGTCTGGCTAGCGCCCGCTGCACTGATCGGATTCTTTTCAAATGACCCGCGGGTGATTGCTTTCGGTGGCGATTATTTAAGAATCGTTTCGCTCAATTTTGTGGCCGCGGGGATTGTTTTTACGACCTCAAGCGTGTTTCAGGGAATCGGCAACACCTGGCCACCACTGATTAGCTCGACGGCGCGATTGCTTCTCTTTGCTTTGCCCGCAGTACTCATTTCTCGCACGCCCGGATTTGAGATCAAGCACGTCTGGTATCTGTCGGTCGCATCGCAGCTCCTTCAAATGTGCATTAATCTTCTGCTGCTCCGGCGCGAACTGCGAAAGAAACTAACGTTCGAAGGCCTCGAGAATCTTGTTCCCGGCCGCGCGACTGCGACGTGAGGCATCGTACGCGGCTTACGATAGATGTCTTCGTCTCCAAAAAGTTGAGTGACGAGTAACAAGTCGAACAAGCGCTTGCCAACGGCGCATGTAAAACATAGTATTACGTTATGACGAAGACGATTTCGAAGGTCGGAAATTCCCACGGTATCATTTTCGACGCTGCTTTGATGGACCTTGCCCGAGTAAAAGTCGGCGATCAACTCACCGTCACCGTTCACGAAGGCGGGTCGATCGTTTTGACACCCGTCCGCCCGGCGATCGCTCCCAAAACGGCGGCGGCTGCAGCCAAGCGATTGATTCGCAAGAACTCTGTTTTGTTCAAGCGACTCTCTTGAGCAAGCCGCTTACGCATCTCACCGCTTCCGCTGTGAAGGCCATTCACGCTGAAGTGCTGGCCGCGCATGGCGGTTCGCCCGGCATCCGGGACGAGGCCCTGCTCGAATCCGCCGTCGCCGCGCCCCAAGCAACGATGATGGGCCAGCCATTAATATCCGACCCAGTTGAGATCGCGGCAGCGTATCTTTTCTACCTTTGCCGGAATCACCCCTTCATCGACGGGAACAAGCGAACCGCACTCGCGACGTGCCTGGTTTTTCTGCAAACCAACGACTTCCTTCCAAACCTGAAATTGCCGACAAGCGATTGGGAAGCGTTTGTGCTCGATGTCGCCGCCAGTCGGTTGGATCGCGACCAGACGACCGCGCGATTTCATAAACTGCTGAAACAAATCAGCAGGAAAAAGTTGAAGGATCGAAGGAAGAAGTAGAAATCCGCCACGGCGGGCAGGCTGCGGTTAGGCGCGCCGACTCGCTTCGGCTATTTGATCTTCGCCAGAATGCCTTCCATCTCTTTTCTGCTGAAGGCGCGCATGGTCTGGCTCTTGACGTTGCCCAGTGCGCCGATCTTGAGAGAAAAAGCGCTCGCGGTCTCGGCATTAGGCGCCTCGAGCAATAGCACCACATCGTAGGCGCCCATTGTCCAAAATGAGTCGATGACCTTCGCGCCCATTTTCTCGGCCTCGGCGGTGGCGGCGGTGCCTCGTTTGATGGTGTCCTTGACATTGCGAATACCTTGTTCGCTAAACTGAAGAAGACTGACATACATAGCCATATTCTTTCCTTTCGTGGATTTTGCCAAAAAGGCTATGGCAGAGCTTGCGTGTTTGCAAAAGTAACAATCACTTCCAAGACACGTCGATCGACGTCGTTCTGGGTTTCACCGGCCTCGGCGAGGTCGCGTTTACGGACCAGCAATGAGTGATCGCCGCCTTCGACGACGTGAAGAAAATTCGGGGCCTTCATTTCCTGGCGCACGCGCTCGAGAAGATCCAAGGGGCAGAGCGAATCGCGCGTACCTTGCACAAAGAGGATCGGCGTAGTTAACGCGCGCAAAACTTTGTCGCGCAATTTTGTTCGGTCGCCCATTGCGCAGAGCGGGTAGCCGAGGCAAATGAGGCCATCCACTTTTTCTTCGAGCGCGACGTGGCAGCCGACACGGCCACCCATGCTTTTGCCAATCAGAATGATAGGTGCAGTTGCACCGGTTTTTGTCAGAGCTTCGGCCAGCGCTTGTCGATGGGCGGCGATCAGTTGTGACAGAGGATCGGGACGTTTCCGGTTTTCGCGCATATAGGGATAATCGAACGTCTCAACGTCGCCAACTTCTTCGAGGTATTTCTTCCAGCGTTGCATCCAAGGATGCGACGACGGCCCGCCGGCGCCGGGAGCGAAGAGGAACAGGGGTCTCACAAGCGAAGCAACGAGTGATAACTGACAGGCAACAAGTGAAACTTCAGAAGGGATCAGCGAAAACAAACGTCCAACGCTTAACGCTCAACGCCCAACATTCAATCCCGAGCAGGCGGCAGATGGGCGTGCTACTCGTTACCTCCCTGCACACTGAGTTCCCACCTATAACCGTCCGGGTCGTGAAACCAGAGACCCATGTGGGGCGAGCCGGGACCCTCCGGGCCGATTTCGTTGCCCGGGTCTTCGATATCGGTCCTAATCTTCTTGAGATGCGCGAGAGCTTTTCGCAACGTCGGCATGTTCGGTAGATGAAATGACATATGCTCGAATGTTTGGGGCGACGGTTTGCCTTTAAACAACGCGATCGTGACGTTGTCGTTGCCAACCGCGACACCATTTTCGAACTCGAATTTTTTGCGCAATCCCAAGGCGCGCTGGAACCATCTCGCGCTTTTCTTCGGGTCACGGACGGCTAGTCCGAAGTGGCCGACAACGCCGAGTGTAAATGGAGGCTTCATGGGACTAGACTATGAAACGGCGGAGCAAACGTCCAACGCCCAGACGCCAAGATCGGCACGGGGGCTGCTCATTTCTGTTGTATGCAGCTCCGCGAACTCGACCGACGCAAAACAACTCTTCCCGAAGACACTTCCGAAAAGCCTCAGCGAACATCGACCAAGACGGTCGACTCGCAGTTCGCGGTCGATGAGATCAAGGCTTACATCGCGATCCGGGACAACTGGCTGGCCGAAGCCGAAGCAACCACGACGAGTGCGAACCTGCGTCGCCTCATTTTGGCCAACGATTTCGTTCAATCATGTTTGAAACCGGCGCGGTCGCCGTACAAAGCGCAATATCTGCCGGAACGCGACGCCGACCGGGAGCGTAAACGTTGTGCGGCAGTCAAGATCCGTATCGCGGAGCTTGACACGCAAATAGCGCTGTAGCCGCGAGCTCACAGGGCAAGGACAGAGGTCGAGCCAGACGAGCTCAGCTATACAACGCCAAGCTGTTTTCGAATGGCGCAAACAAGCGATTCCTTGATCTCGAAGTTCTTGTTGGATGGATGACGGAGCGGACTTTGGAAATGTGATTGGCCGGAAAACCACCCTGTTTGGCATGTTCTTGAACGGTCGCCTAGAATTCGAGTCTTTCGATCTCGCCTGAGTAAGGCCAATCATCGGCGAAGATGACAAATCCGCTTCGTACTGGATTCTCACGAACATAATTCCATTTTTCGCTGTAGCTCTCGCTAGACCGCAACAGGTGATCGAAGAATTCGCGTGGCCAAAGAGCTTGCGGAGTTGTGGCCGCTGCCGTCGGCTGCGGTCTGCCTTTTTGGATCTTTCGGCTCGTCCATGTCTTCCAGGCCCCGACGAACCGTGACAAAGTTTTTGCTTCATGTTCCGGCCGGCAGAAGAAATGCGCATGGTCAGGCATGATGACGTAACGACCAATCGCCCAACGATGACGTTCGCATGCGCGTTTCCATTCGTCGATCAACGCACTGGCGGCGGTTTCATGTGTGAGAACATTTCGCCGATCTCTTGTGCAGGTTGTGATGAAATAAATTGGGGGCTCAATCCAAACTCGATCGAGGCGACGTAGATGCTCGTGCACGAACAAGAACTTAGATGAGTTTGTAGCAAAGAAGCCGCAGCCGCGGCAGCGGCTACAGAAAAGGCGGATGAAGAATTGCGGCTAAACCAGCCGACGTATCATTCGGTTCCGTAAACGAGCACGTGAAATGTACCCGGCACGTAATTGGGCCGGCGACGTTCGCCAGGTGACGGACTTGGTCCGGTGTCCGGTGCGATCTGCGCGGTGCATGTATAAATGCGATGCGTGGCGGGATCGAGCGCCATGGTGCGCGCGCCGCGTTCGGTCGTGAGAGTTTGCACGACCGCAAGCTTGTCCAGTGCTTCCTCCTTCGCGATCGTCATCGTCCCATCGCCGCAGGAAGCGAACGCCAATTGCATCGCGTCATCGAATGCGCACGCGTCTACGCCGGCGCCAATCGTCGTTTTCGCCACAACCTTGCCGGTATCGCTGTCCAACATGGCCATCAACTTATTGCCGCAACCTACGAAGAGTCGGTGATGTACCGCGTCGAAAGCCATGCCGCTAGGCTCCTCGCCGGGTGCGAGTGGCCACGATCCAGTCACGGCGTGGGTTTTGATATCGATCACAGCTACTTCGTTCTTGTCTTCGATATTGCAGAAGACTCGTCCGCCCAATGCATCGGCCGCTGCGAACTCCGGCTTGCCGGACAACGGGACGGTCACGACCACCCTGTTGTTTTTTGCGTCGATGACTGCGGCCGATTTTCCGCGTCCATTGAACGCGTAAACTTCCGAGTTCGTCGGTTCGAACAAGATCGCATCCGGGTTCTCGCCTGTTTCCACTTTCGTGAGCGTCTTGGCGGTGTTGAGATCAACCACGCTCACTTTCGATTCTTTTCCGTTGCTGGAGAATCCGCGGTCGAGGTCCGACGCAATAGCGAAGCCATGCACGCCCGGCGTGTCGGCGATCTCGCCCACGACGTGGTCGCTCGTAAGATCGACAATCACGATCTTCGTCGCGTGCGTGACGTAGAGTTTTCTCGCCTTTGCATCGACCGACAAATAATCCCAGCCGGCTTCGCCTTCGATCGGAATGCTCTTTAGAAATTTAAAACTCTGCGCCTCCATCGCTTGCATCGACGCGAGTAACGCGAGACCGATCAACCATCGCCGTTTCATATCGTTTCCTATAATCCCAATCTTAGCGTCGCGCCACCTTAGCGGCCGTTGCCTCCTCGCAATCGCAGAATGGTTGTAGCCGCTGCCGACGGCAGCGGCAGAATATAAAAACCGCGGTCAGCGACCGCGGCTACAATCCTAATCCTGCCCCCAGATCATCGCGACGGAAGTTGTTAGACTGCCGCCCATGTTGAAGGTGAGAAATTTTTTAACGTTTTCGATCTGGCGCGCGCCGGCTTGTTCGGTGAGTTGCTGATACGCCTCGAAGACTTGGCGAACACCGGTGGCGCCAACCGGATGACCATCGGCGATCAAGCCGCCACCGCTGTTCACCGGAATTCTAAATGGATATTTCCCGCTCATCTTCTCGTTTCGAACTTGCGGCAAGGTGGTCGCGCCGCTTTTCACGAGATCGGCGCCTTTGCCCGATTCCGCCAGCCCGAGAATTTCGTAAGCGATAATCTCAGTGATCGAGAAACAATCGTGCACTTCGGCGCCTTGAATATCGCGTGGCGTCAGCTTTGCCATGTGGAATGCCTGCTGCGCGGCTTTGCGCGCGGTTGAAAACGTCGGCGCATCTTTTTTGTCGAGCGGCAGATAATCGGTCGTGTGCCCAAAGCCATGCAGACGCGCCGTTTTGTTTTTATCGCGTCCGATCTTCTCGAGATATTTCCCGGACACGAGAAGGACTGACGCGGCGCCGTCAGTGATCTGCGAACAATCGGAAACTTTCAGCGGCGGTGCCACGCTAGGATTCTTGTCCGATACTTGGGACGCGCAATCGAGGGTGAGATCAGCGTCGCGCATTTGCGCGAGCGGATTCAGTTTTGCGTGCGCATAATTTTTCCACGCGACCTGAGCCAGGTCGTTTTCCGTGGCGCCGTATTTGTCGATGTAAATTTGCGCGATGCGACCGAATAACTTGGGGAACATGAAATCGCCATACTCCGGTCTCTCATTGTGATAATCGGCCGCCGCGCCGAGCACATCGGCGCCATCGAGTGACGACATCGTCTTTTGCTGTTCCGCGCCGACTACGAGCACGACGTCGTAAAAGCCACCCATGATCCATTGCGCCCCGAGCAAAACGGAAAGGGCACCAGACGCGCAGGCCGCTTCGGTGTGCATGGTCGGGATGCCGCGCAATTTCGGATCGATCTCCGGAATGAATGCGCCGAGCTGCAATTGTTTCGTGAACTGACCGGCATTGAAATTTCCAACCGCGCCGGCCTGAATTTCCGCGGGATCGATCTTGGCGTCGTCGATCGCCTTCTTGCCGGCTTCAATGATCAAGTGCCGGATGGTTTTGCCCTCCTTTTTGAGGTTGCGCTTAAAATCGGTGCGTCCACCGCCGAGAATGTAAACTTCGTTCATAGCTCCAATAACTTAGCTAATCTTCCTACGCTGTCATCCCGAGCCGCGCAGACGGCGAGGGACCTCTCACCGAAGCGAAACGCTACGCTAGTTTGCGAGATCCTTTGCTCCGCTCAGGATGACGTTTCGATTCAGCCGCCAAACGCATTCATCCCCGTGATGTCGTGCCCGACGACCAAGGTGTGGATGTTGTGCGTGCCTTCGTAAGTGTAGACGCTTTCAAGGTTCATCAGATGCCGGATCACAGAATAGCGATCTGTGATGCCCACGGCACCCAGTATGTCGCGCGCCTTGCGTGCGCATTCGAGCGCCATCCAAACGTTGTTGCGCTTCGCCAGCGAAATCTGTGTGGGACGCGCGGTCCCCGCTTCCATCATGCGAGTAAGGCGCAGGGCGAGCAATTGTGCCTTCGTGATCTCCTGCACCATCCAGACGAGTTTTTCCTGCACGAGTTGGAAGCCGGCAATCGGTCGGCCGAATTGCACTCGCGATTTGGCGTAGGCCAGCGCCGTTTCGTAACAATCGATGGCTGCGCCAATCACACCCCACGCCACGCCCACACGCGCCTGCGAAAGACACGACAGCGGCGCGCGCAACCCCGACGCCTTGGGCAAGCGATTCTCCGCCGGTATCCGGCAGTTTTCGAACCAGCACTCCGACGTGCGCGACATGCGAAGGCTGAATTTCCCCTCAATATCTTGTCCGCGAAATCCGGGTGTATCCTTCTCCACGACGAATCCGCCGACCCGTCCGTCATCGTCTTTCGCCCAAATGACCTTCACGTCAGCAATCGAGGCGTTGCCGATCCAGCACTTGCTGCCGTTCAAAACATAATGATCGCCGTCACGCGTGGCGCGGGTTTCCATGCCGCCAGGGTCTGAGCCGTGCCCGTGTTCCGTTAGTGCGAAACAACCTACGCGCTCGCCCGACACCAGCCCCGGCAGCCAGCGCCCCTGCTGCTCCGGCGTTCCGAAGGAATGAATCGCGTATATAGTAAGAGCGCCCTGCACCGACGCCTCCGAGCGCAGCCCCGAGTCGGCCCTTTCAAGCTCCTGCATAATGAGGCCGTACGCCGTGTAGCTCAGTCCCGCACAGCCGTGCTCTTTCAGGTGCGGAGCAAAAAGGCGCAACGCACCCATCCGTGGTCTGAGATGTTCCGGAAATTTGGCCGCGCGATGGCAGGGCACGATCTCGGCCCGGACTTCTTCCTCCACAAAACGCCGCGTCCGATCACGCGCCGCGCGCTCGTCGTCGGTAAGGAGTTCTTCGATGGCGTAGTAATCGAGCGATGTCATGTGGTGCAACTTGGGGAATGCGCGTAGTCTAATGGCCACCCGACGCGAAGACAACGCCGCCGCGATTTCTCAGACTGTAGGGGAAGCGGTTCGCTTCCCATAGCAACACGGGACGCCAACAGCGTCCCCTACAGAAACCGTGTCACGAACTCGTGTACATCGTTACTTCGCATCCTTCGGCGCGGGCGAGGCGGCGAGCGCTTGGAAGCGCGGATCATTTCGCAGTGGATCGAACATCGGATCGAGCTGGAGTAACGCCGGAGTAAGGGGCGCGTTGCCCGTAGGTAGTGCGCCCTCATATGGGATTGAGAGCAGTTTTTGTAAGGCGGCAATCGCGCGATCGGGCTCTCCTGTCTGCGCCGCGACCCGGGCGAGAATCTCGATCGGATCGGGCCCATCCACGACGTCTTTCTCGATTGGATTGGCGGCCATGGCTCGTTCGGCCATGGATAAGGCTGCCGCTTTGTTACCCAGGCCCATCTCAACCAGGGCCAGGTCCTGCATGAGATTGTAATTGTCGGACTGTTCCTTGAGGAAAGGTTCCAGTTCGCTCCGCGCCTCTTCCCAGCTTTTCTGTGCGGCGGCCTGATCGCCGCCGACTTGTTGCGCCCAGCCTAACCAAAAGCGCAGCTCGCCATTGAAATAACCCATGGCGGGATTAGGCGTGGCCAATATTTCTTTTAAACGAGCGATGATTTGATCGGGACGGCGCTCGAGGATCGCCTGGTAAACTTGCGTTTCGAGCGCGGCGGTGTTGTCGGCGACGGGATGAAGGGGAGCGAGCAGAGCCGAAGCGCGCGGCAAGTCACCTTCGGCCTGGGCAATCGATCCTTTCAGCGCCAGGGTATCCACGTCGTCCGGCGTAATGTTGAGAACCTGCTCAAGCTTCCGCTGCGCTTCGGGGAAACGACGAAGGAGAAGGTAGGACAGCGCGTGCTGGGTGAGCAGGTGAACATTGCGCGGGTCGAGCCGCTCGGCCTGGTTAAAGAATGATTCGCTTTGCTCCCATTCGCCTCCCCTGCGCGCGACGTAGGCCAGCGATTCAGGGATCCGGCTGCTATTGGGCAGGAGTAAACGTGCTTGCTCGAAGTAACGCACCGCGGCGGGGTAATCCTTCAGATAGGCGTAGTAGTAAAAGCCTTTGGCTATCAACCCCTCGCCGAGATTGGGCTGCAGAGTGAGCGCGGTCTCCGCCGATTGCCGCGCCTCTTCCCTGAGCGATTCCGTGGGTTGAAGGGTAACTCCGATGTAGCCCAGCGCATCGACATAGGATAGCAGCGCCCAGCTGAGGGCGAATTTCGGGTCGAGGCGCACCGCTTCTCTTAAATGCTTCTGCGCGCCAATGGAGTTAGCGGGCGAATTTTGCGGTTTGAGACTATAAGCCAGCCCGCGCAGGTAAGCATCATAAGCTTCGGGGTTGTCCGTCGGTTTCGCGGCGATGATTTGCTCTTCCCGACCGGTAAGTTTCACCCGCAGCTGATCGGCAATAGCTTTCGCTACTTCGGTTTCGACAGAAAAGATGTCACTGAGCTTCCGATCAAAAGTCTCGGCCCAAAGATGGGAATCATTGGCTGCTTTGATCAGCTGCACGTTCACGCGCACGGCGTCGACACTCTTTTGCACGCTTCCTTCCAGGATGTGGGCAACGCCAAGTTGCCTCGCGATCTCGGGCAGGTTTTCAGGCGCGCTCTTATAGTGTTGTGTCGAAGTGCGTGAGATGACCTTTAGATCGGCGATCTTGGATAGGCGGGTCAGGATCTCGTCCTGGATGCCGTCGGCAAAGTAGGCGTTCGCTTTCTCTTCGCTCAAGTTTTCGAACGGAAGCACGGCAATGCTTTTTTCCGGCGTAGTCAGCGTCGATCGCAGGCGATTACGAGAGAACATTGCGATACCGGCGACGATTATCGCGAGAGCGAGTAATGCTGCCGCCATCGCCGTCCAGCGCAGACGAGCGCTGCGCTTTTTCAGGGCTTGGAACTTTTTTGGCAGGTCCGGATTGCCCACTTGGTCCGCGTGAAGATTCACGATGGATACGCGCGCTCCGTGTTTTACTTCGCAGCCACCAAGGTCGTGCAGGAGTGGTCGCCAATGTTCGTATTCTCCTAAATCTTCGGCCACGCGTTTGGAAAGGAGAATGTGCCCGGTGTCGCCGCAATCCATCACCCGCTGCGCCATGTTGAGGCCAGCACCGGCGAGATTGGCGTGTCCATTCACATCTATCACGCCGCTTACTGGACCGCTGTGCACGCCCATCCGAAGTTGTAGCCGTGGATGCTCCTTGAGCGCACCGCTGATTTCGATTGCGCATTGTGCTGGCGCTTCCGGACTGGTGTAAAAGACCAGCGCCATGCCATCGCCGGTCGCGATTTTTAACAAGCGACTAGCGGCCTCAGCCTTCTGAAATTGCTCAGACGCGCGAACGACCTGGTTTAGTTCCTCAACCGCCGCGTGCTGGTCGTTAATCGAAAGCTTCGAATAACCAACGATATCGATGAACAAGACATGGGCGATCTCGAGTTGGATCTCCTTTTTAACTTCAGCGGGCATCTCGCTATCTTATGTGAACTCAAATAATTCAATTCGTTGCTGTGCCTGTCGAGAGCAAAGCGGAAATGCTTGAGATCATGTGACCCAGGTCTTCTCAATTTACGACTGCACCGTCCAAGAATCTTTTACTTTGTTGATCCGAGGATTCATTGCAGAAGTGTTATCGCGAATAACCAAGCAAATGTTGAACGCTCAATTCAAAAACTTCTGAGTTGGATGTTGGACGTTGAGCGTTGAACGTTAGGTGTCTTCATTCGAAATAGCACCGAGCCATGGCACGACTTCACGAATATCAAGGCAAAGCCATTCTGGCTGCGAATGGATTCAATATTCCGCGTGGCCTCGCCGCCTCAACCGCTGATCAGGCTGTCGCGGCGGCCAACGAACTCGCCGGCGAGAAACGCGACGAAGTGGTCATCAAGATTCAAGCTTGGGCAACTGGGCGCGCCAGCATTGGCGGGGTGGCCTTCGCCAAAGACCCGGATGATGTTCGCGCTCACACGGCGCGCATGTTGGCGATGAAAGTTGGACAGTTTCCGGTCGAAGCCGTGTTAGTAGAAGAGAAAATCGCCATCGAACGGGAGTTTTTTCTTTCGTTCGCTATTGATGACGCCGCCCGCGCCCCGGTGATTATTTTCGCAGCCGGTGGCGGCACCGGAATCGAAGAGCGCGCCGCCTCGACGCGGCGCATCGCTTGCGATGTGAAGCACGGACCACTGGATTCGGCCGTTGGCGAAGCTGTCGCTTCGTGCGGACTTTCGCCGGCGCACGCGCCGCAACTCGCCGAGTCGATTCAAAAATTATTTGCCGCCGCGCGCAGCGTTGAAGCCCGGTCGCTTGAAATCAATCCGCTAGTGCTGACCAAAGATGGCCAGTTCGTCGCCGCGGATTGCCGCATCACGATTGATGATTACGCCGTGGCGCGGCATCCCGAATTGAAAATTGAGATTGCGCGCGAGTTCGATCATCCGCCAACTGCGCTCGAGCGCGTTGCATACGCGGTTGAACAAAGTGATCATCGCGGCACATTTTATTTCGCGCAGTTAGCCACAGCGGCCGCTAAAGATTCCAAAGGTCTGGTTGGTTTTCACGGCGCTGGCGGCGGCGGATCGATGATGTCGATGGACGCCATAGTGAACGCAGGATTCACTATCGCCAATTTCACCGACACCAGCGGCAATCCATCTGCCTCCAAGGTGTATCGCGCCGCCCGGATTATTTTGGCCCAGCCCGGCCTCGTCGGATATTTCGGTTCGGGTTCCGGCGTCGCGAGCCAGGAACAATATTGGTCCGCTTATGGATTGGCCAAAGCGTTCTGGGAACTCGATCTGGATATTCCCGCGGTGATTCGTTTGGGTGGCAACACTGAAGATCGCGCCGTGGATATTTTGCGGCGGATGTCCGGGCTGCTCCGCGCGCCGATCGAGGGCTATCGAAAAACCGATACGCCGGCCACGATTGCGGCGCGCTTTGCCGAGCTCGTCGCCAACGCTGGAGGGACGAAGTGGAAACCGCGGGTGCAACGCATGCCGGATTTCGTTCGCAGCTCGTCAGCGAAGGCTTTCCCAGTCAAAGGCGGCCGCGTTTGGATCGATACAGCGCGCTGGCCAGAGATTCGCGGATTCGTAGAAACGCAATCCGGTGGGTTGATTGTGGATCGTGGGAATGCGCCGTTCGTTACGGTGGCCGCCGACGAATTCGCTACTAAAGATTCGGAGCTGCTTGCCTGTTCGGTAGAGTCAAGACTGAATGGTATTGAAGGTTTTTACCTCGAGCTGGAGGTTCCTGGACTGGACGACCTGATTGGAGGGACGCGCTAAATGGCGATTTTGATCGACGAAACGAAGCGTGTTTTGGTGCAAGGAATCACTGGCCGTGAAGGCCAGGCGCGCACTCGCTTGATGCGCGAGTACGGAACCAATGTGGTCGCAGGTGTGACGCCGGGCAAGGGTGGCCAGACCGTACTTGGCGTACCGGTGTTCAACACGCCGCAGGAAGCGGTGAAAGAGATGGGCGACATCGACATCTCCGTGCTTTTTGTGCCCGCGGCCGGCGTGAAGGACGCGGCGATTTCCGCGATTGGCGCGGGCATCAAACTCGCAGTGCTGGTGCCCGATCGCGTACCGGTGTGGGACGCCATGGAGATCGCGGCGGCGGCCAAAGCGAATAGCGCGATTTTTCTTGGACCAAACACGCTTGGAGTGTTGAGTCCGGGCAAGGGCGTGGTCGGTATGATCGGTGGTCGCGCCGAAAGTGCGAGGCAGTGGTTCAAGCCCGGCATCCCGACCGGTGTTGGAGTGATCAGTCGCTCCGGCGGCATGGCGTCAAGCACGGGCTACTATTTGGGACAGGCAGGGGTGCGCATCTCGACCATCGCGCACATTGGTGGCGATGCGGTCCTTGGGATTCGCATTCCCGATGCAGCGCTGATGTTTGAAGCCGATCCACTCACCGAAGCCATCGTCATCTTTGGTGAAATTGGTTCGTCACAGGAAGAGGAATTGGCGCAACTGATTCGGGATCGAAAAATCACAAAGCCGGTGATTGCGTACGTCGGCGGGAAAGCGGCGCGCGAAGGCACGCGCTTCAGTCACGCGGGCGCGATTATTGAAGGCGGGCGAGGCACGCACGCCGGAAAAGTGAAGGCGTTGCGTAAGTCGGGCGCCACCGTGGTCGATGCCTTTGGTGAACTGCCGGCTGCGGTAGTAGAAATTCTCAGGCGAATGAAAGGACAGAGTCTCATGAGTGAAACGGATAAAAACGCTGTGTGGAATACCGCTGTAACACGCGTTGAGCCGAACCGAGTCGCGGTACGCGGATACGACATCGCTGAACTCATGGGGCGCGTATCCTTTGGCGCGGCGGTGCATTTAATTTTGACCGGTGAGTTGCCGTCGCCGCCTGTCGCCCGTTTGATGGATGCGATATTGGTGGCGTCGATCGATCATGGCGCCACGCCTCCCAGCGCGTTAGCCGCGCGAACCGTTGCATCTACCGGCGCGTCGTTGAGCGCGTCAGTCGCTGCCGGCATCATGTCGATCAATCGTCATCACGGCGGTGCCATCGAAGATTGCGCCCGACAGCTGAAAGCGATCGCCGATCGCGCCACGAGTGAGTCCATTTCAATGGATGAAGCTGCCTCGCGCACGCTCGCGGCGATGAAAGAAGCAGGCGAGCGCATGCCGGGATTTGGTCATCGCTATCACACCAAGGATCCACGCACCGCGCGGCTGTTCGAGCTGGCGCGCGAAGCCGGCGTGGACGGGGCGCACATGAAAGCGGCGCGGGCTGTTGAAAAATCGTTCGCCGACGCGAAGAAATCGCTTCCTATAAATGTGGACGGCGCCATCGGCGCCATCCTCGCCGATTTAGAAATGAATCCCGCGGCGTTCAACGGCATTTTCATGATCGCGCGAACGCCCGGGCTGGTGGCGCATGTTATCGAAGAGCAAACCCGCGAGAAACCGATGCGCCGAATTGATCCAGTCAATCACGGCTATGACGGGCCCGCAGCTCGATCTGTTGGAACAACCACGAATGAACACCAATAAACACGAATTTATAAAACAATTCGCTCCCACTCCAATTTGGCGTGCTTAAAATTAAGGATAACTCCAACACGCAGGTTCGCGATCCGCAGATAATTCAACATCAATCCACGTTCGTGATCAGTGATTCGGTCGATCACCTTGGTATCCACGATCACAGCATCAGATGCTATCAAGTCGGTAATGAAAAGACCGACCTTGTGTCCTTTGTAGAGGACATCGAACGCAGGTTGTTGCTGGAAGGAAATGTTTCGCAGACCAAACTCGACCGCCAATGCGTTTTCATAGGGCTTCTCAACCAAGCCGTGACCAAGCGCGTTAAGAACCTCGATGGCACAGCCGACAATTTGAAAAACCTCTTCTTTCGCCAACAACTTTCCGCTATTCGTGTCCATTCGTGTTCATTAGTGGTTAATCATGAATTAGAATCGATGTCACCACCATGACAATAACCAAGCCAACCAATTACGGCGTGAAAGAAATCGCGAAGCTTTTTCCCAGCTTGATGAAGATCAAGCAGAAGTCATTGCGCGAAAAAGTAGCGGCGGTGTGGAACGAAGCGATCACCACCGGTTGCGGCGGGAAAGGCTGGACCTTTGCCGAACTTCGCGCGGTCAAGTTCACGTTGTTGGCCGGCGACATCGACATGAAGTTCGTCGAACATCTTAACTCCTGCGCCCTCCAATGCATCGCGATCGCCGATGTCGTGAAGCGCGCGTTCCGCTGCAGCATTCCCATCCAACGCGATTATCTCATCGCGGGTGCGCTCCTCGCCGATGTGGGAAAACCGCTCGAGTACGACAAGGACGCGTCGGGCAACGTGATTCAGGGAAAATTCGGACAACAAGTGCGGCATCCATTCAGTGGCGTCGCATTGGCCTACAGGCACGGGATTCCCGGCGAAGTCATGCACATCATTGCGACACACAGTCATGAGGGCGACAAGATGGAGCGCTCGATTGAATCGATCATTTTCCATCATGCCGACTTTGTGGACTTCGATATCGCCAAGTTTCTTGGCAAGCGTGCCGCTAAGAAGTGATACTAGAGCAGTTGATGGTTGAGAGTTCCTCCTTCGTCCCGCAGTCGCGGGACTACGGCGTGCCAGGGAGTTGATTGTTGAGAGTCTGAAACTGTCGGTTAACCATGAACGAGATCGACATCGTGCGCGACGTTTCCTGCAGGTTCGAGCAGGCGGGAGGGACTCCCGTATATGCTCACCGGTTCCATGGCGATGAATTATTACGCGCAACCGCGCATGACCCGCGATATCGACGTCGTGGTCGCGATTGCGCCGGAGGAAGTCGGCCGCGTGGCTGCTTTATTTCGTCCTGACTATTACGTAAGCGAGGAAAATATTCGCGAGTCGGTAGCTCATGAATCGATTTTCAACCTCATTCATCAAGAGAGCGTCATCAAAGTGGATTGCATCATCCGCAAAAAGAACGAATACCGGCGAGTGGAGTTTGAGCGGCGGCAGAAGATCTCTATTCTCGATTTCACGACGTTCATCGTAAGCAAAGAAGATCTCATCATCTCAAAACTTTCCTGGGCGAAAGATTCGCATTCCGAGGTTCAACTGGGGGACGTGAAGAACCTGCTGGCTACTGGATATGACGCCGCCTATTTGCAACGTTGGACGCGCGAGCTCCAGTTGGATACTTTATTAAAGGAGTGCCTCCAGTGACTGATACGCTGCCGGAAATCGAGCGAATAATGCGCGACAAATTGATGGCGCGGTCGGGCGAAGAACGCTTTGTGATGGGCGCGCAGATGTTCGATAGCGCTCGCGAAATGGTGAAGGCGTCACTCCCACCGGGCTTATCCGAGATGGAACAGCGACGGCAACTGTTCAAACGCATCTACGGGATGGAAATTGACATAGGAAGTTGATATGGGCCTTACGCTCGTTGAGAAGATTGCCGCACGACATGCTGATGGACTCGCCGCGGGAGCTGTAGTGCGCGCGGGAGATTTCATTTCTATTCGTCCGCGACACGTGATGACGCATGACAACACCGGCGCGGTGATCCCAAAGTTCAAGCAGATCGGCGCGACCGCGATCGCGGATTCGGCGCAACCAGTGTTCGCCATCGATCACGACATTCAAAATGTTACGCCGAAGAATTTGGAGAAGTACGCCAAGATCGAAGCGTTCGCCGGCGAGCACGGCGTCGACTATTACCCGCCGGGCACCGGAATTTCGCATCAAGTGATGGTGGAGCAGGGCTATGTCGTTCCCGGCGCGTTGGTCGTGGCGAGCGATTCGCACTCCAATTTGTACGGCGCCGTGGCGGCACTGGGCACGCCGGTGGTGCGAACCGATGCCGCGAGTATTTGGGCCACCGGAGTCACGTGGTGGCAAGTTCCCAAAGTCGCCAAGATGGTGCTGAAGGGAAATCTTTCAACTGGCGTTACCGGCAAGGATGTCATCATCGCGTTGTGCGGACTCTTCAACAAAGACGAGGTGCTCAATCACGCAGTTGAATTCATGGGCGATGGAGTGGCGAATCTTCCGATGTCAGCCCGCATGACCATTGCCAACATGACCACCGAATGGGGCGCGCTGGCCGGGGTGTTTCCATTCGATGAAGTAACGGTGAATTATTTGCGCTCGCGCGTTGGCGAGTTCACGAACCCGAAACGTCCGGGAACACGCAGCCCGAAAAGTCGCTCCGGCTACACCAACGTCGACATCGATGAACGGTGGAAGAATCGAAGCGAGTTCACCGCCGATGCGGACGCGGAGTACGCCATCGAACTAGAACTCGATCTCGCGACCGTCGTTCCGCACGTGTCCGGTCCTAATGAAGTGAAGACAATGGTGTCGCTTGCGGAAATGCAGCGAAAGCATGTGCCCATTCAAAAGGCGTATCTGTTGTCGTGCGTGAATGCACGCTTTGAGGATTTACATGACGCGGCCGAAGTCGTGCGCGAACGCGGCGGACACGTCGCCGATGGTGTCGAATTTTACTTGGCCGCCGCCAGTGCCGAAGTGCAAGCCAAGGCCGAGTCCACTGGTGATTGGAAAACTCTGCTGGATGCGGGCGCGATTCCGCTGCCGTCGGGTTGCGGAGCATGCATCGGCTTGGGTCGCGGTCTGGTGGGCAAAGGCGAAATCGCAATCAGCGCCACCAACCGCAATTTCAAGGGCCGCATGGGCGACCGCGATGCGCTGGTGTATTTGGGTTCGCCCGCCGTGGTGGCGGCCAGCGCGTTGGCCGGATTTATTTGCGCGCCAAAAGATTTCGCCGAGCGCGCCGCGGGCACGGCAATCCGACGCGCCGAAAAGAAAACGCAGTCAGCGGGCTTGGTAGAGATCATTGCCGGTTTTCCGGCGAGCGTGCGCGGTCGCGTCCTGTTCGTTGATAAGGACAATTTGAACACGGACGGCATTTACGGCAGCAAACACACTTACCGCGACGATATGACGCCGGAAGAAATGGCGGCGGTAACATTTGAAAATTACGATCCGAACTTCAACACCCTCTACCGCCCCGGTGACATCGTCGTCGGCGGACTGAACTTTGGCAGTGGATCCAGCCGCGAGCAGGCGGCCACAGCGCTGAAGTTCAAAGGCATTCCATGCGTGATCGCCGCCAGCTTTTCTGAAACTTACAAACGCAACGCGTTCAACAACGGTTTCGTCGTGTTTGAATGTCCCGAGTTGGTAACGCATCTGCGAGCGATCCCGCGCCTGCGAAACGCGCCCACCAAGGTCGCCTCGGAAATCACGATCGATTACGCCAAGTCTATTCTGACGATCGATGAAAAATCATTCGCCTTTCCCGCGCTCAGTCCCGCCGCTCAAGAATTAATCGTCGCAGGCGGCGCCGAAAATCTCGTCGCTGCGCGCCTTCGTGCGAAGCCGCAAGGAACCGCGTAAATTTTTATACCTGTAGCGGCGGTCTATGACCGTCGCATTTTTCGTTCTGGGGGGCGGTCGCCGCGGCGACCTGGCGATGGCACCCTCGCTGTCGTGAACTTGCAGTCGGCGTCGACTGGAGTCGCAATGCGAAATGGAAACGCGCGACAAACTCGTGCGCGAACTGGCGGCCATGGACCCCAATCGTCACGAAACAGTGCTCAGCCGCCTGGATCCAAAACTCGCCATCGAGATCCGCGAGCAGTTAATGAAACGTTTTCGGATGTAAGCTGACCGATCGAGCCAACCATTCGCTCTATTGAAAAGCAGGTGAGCAGGCCGGGGCACAGGCTTCCAGCCTGTGGGGCCGACAGGCATCTTGCCTGTCGTTTTCCGCGCGACGCCGGGCAAGATGCCCGCTTGCCCCACAGCCAAGACGGCTGTGCTCCAATCACTGGCGAGCTCTTCAAACAGAGCTCCAACGATTTAACGATTCAACGCACCATCGGATCGTCGACGCTTGTCTGAACGCGTTGCACCATCGCCACGGCCGCCATGAGCACAAGCGCCGAGACGACCTGGTGTGGCCGGAGCGTTGCGTGAAAAAAGCCCCATGTGATGCACACCGCGGCGAGCGTTTGCATCATTTCGAAGTAGCCGGCAGTCGATGCCTGGGTGAGGCGCAGTCCTTCGAAATAAATAAGCAGCGGAATACCGCCCGAGATCGACGCTAGCAGAATTAGCGCGACGACCGCTTTGATGGCGTGGGTTTGCGCGGTTTCTGGCCAAAGGGCCGCGCTGTGGAGCTTGCCGTGGCCAAGCAGAATTAAAGTCATGCAGACGAGCCCAATGACCACGCGCAGACTCGAGGCCATCCGGAGCGACACACCAAGCATCACGCCCCGGCCGGCGACTGTTGCCAGTCCCCAAAAAAGCGCACAGACGAGAGCGTAACCGGTGCCGCCAGTGAGTCCGGCGCGTTCGAACGATACGCCGATGAGGTTGGGATACGGGACGGAAAGGAAAATGCCGGCAAGGATCGCGATCCCGGCGTAGAAGAAAAAGCGCCGCGCGAGGCGATCGCCAAAGATGAAAAATGCGCCGATGGTCGAGATGACCGGTTGAATATTCAAGATCACGTTGACCACTGTCGGGTTGCCATGTTTGAGCGCCAGAGTGAACAAGACCGTTCCGACGGCTGACCCGGCGAACCCAGAGAAAAGCAGATAACCCCACGTGCGAATGCCGATTTTGTGAACTTCGCCGAGGCGGGGAAGAAGCAGCGGCAGGAACATGGTCAGAATGAGGACGTGCTCCCAGAAAACAATCACCTCGGCATCGAACAGATCGTTGAGGGGAATGCGCCACGCGCTCTCAGTGCCCCAAAGCGCAGCGCCGAGACCAACCAGCCACGGCCCGTAACTGGCGCTAGTCGTGCCGCGATTTTTCATGCAAAACGGTCTATCATGTCAGAGCCCTGCTGCGTAAAAAAATCTTGCGCCCCAGCCGCGTGAAGAATCTGGTGGCCTCTCGGCTTCGCGCGAGCGGCAAAAAATGGCGTGAGTTTTTATACCTGTAGCGGCGGTCTATGACCGTCGCATTTTCGCTCTCCAGAACTCATCCGTTTGAATCGGCGTAATCCGCGGTAATCTGGGCGGTGGCTCTTGCAGCCGGTTTCGCTCGCCGATAAAATCGCAATCCTATGTCTAAATACAAAATCGCGTGGATGCCCGGTGACGGAGTCGGTCATGATGTCATGGAGGCGGCGCGCATCGTGCTCGATCGCCTCAAACTCGATGCCGAATACGTGCCTTGTGACATCGGCTGGGAATTTTGGTGCAAGGAAGGCAACGCGCTTCCCGACCGGACGGTAAAGGCTCTTAAAGAAACCACCTGCGGTCTCTTCGGCGCGATCACGAGCAAGCCACAAGACAAAGCCAAAGAAGAATTGATTCCGGAACTTCAGGGCAAAGGACTCGTTTACTTTTCGCCCATCGTGGGGCTGCGCCAGATGTTCAACCTGCATACGAACATGCGGCCGTGCAAAAGTTATCCCGGCAACCCGCTGAATTATCGCGGCAGCAGGATCACCAATCCTGGCGGTGAGGATGTCGCGATCGACCAGGTTGTGTTCCGTGAAAATACGGAAGGCATGTACGGCGGCGTCGAATTCTTCCCGCTCCCCGAATCAGTTTACACGGCGCTGTGCGCGAACCCGAAGATGAAAAAGTGGAAAGAGAAGGCAGGCCTTGAGAACATCGCCCTGTCCACGCGCATCATGAGCAGGCAAGGCTGCACCAACATTTGCAAACAAGCCTTCGAGTTCGCCAAGAAAACCGGGCGAAGACGCGTGACGCTAATCGAAAAACCAAATGTGCTGCGCGAGACCGGCGGCTTGATGATGCGTTGCTTCCGTGACGTGGCGAAGAATTACCCGGATATCCGGGCGGACGACGCGAATATCGACGCCATCTGCATGTGGATGTTCAAGAACCCGCAGGATTACTCGGTGCTGGTGGCGGAAAATATGTTTGGCGACATCGTCAGCGATCTGTGCGCCGGGCTTGTCGGCGGACTCGGGTTCGCCCCCAGCGCAAACCTGGGCGACAAATATGCGGTGTTTGAGCCGACGCACGGATCGGCGCCAAAATACGCCGGTCAATACAAGGTCAATCCGATCGCCATGCTTCTGACTGCCAAGCTCATGCTCGACTGGCTCAAGGAAACCGAAATGGCGATACGTCTTGAAGCCGCGATCGCACGCGTCATCGCGGAAGGAAAAGTGCGCACCTACGATATGGGTGGCAAAGATTCCACGCTCGACGTCGCTAAGGCCATCGCCGATTACGCCAGTTCGTAAAACCTTTCAAAACTCCTTTTGGCTAATACTTCTCATTAGGAGGCTGGATCCTGGGCTTCTCTCTATGAGCGAGTCGAGAGAGCTCCGGTGGCAATGTATAGAGAAGGGATCGCAGGATTGAACCTTTGAAGCCCGTTCGACGGCGAATCTCTTCCCGCAGACGGTCGGCATGCTCTTTCGCGAGGCGAGGATCAATCATGATTTGATCGACGAGCTCCTTCGGGTTCATCGCATAGGCGATCCTATCTTGGTCGCCAATATCCTGCGCGTTGGCCAAGAGAAGGCGTACTTCGCGCTCGTGCCGAAAGGCTAAGCGTTTGACTAGAAGCGTCCTCGCCTGTTGGGAAGGGTCTTGCAGCTTATCGTTGGAGACTGAATGGGTAACAAATCGAATCAGTTCTTTTTGTGATAGGTATTTTACACCGCCGATGAACGCAAGCGCGCGAGTTCCACGGAGAGGCCTGCCCAAGCTGTTAACGAGAACACGTAGCCTTGTGCGAATTCGAACGCCACAAGAGTTCGGCGAATAGATTCGCCACATAGCATCTGACGCAGTATGGCGAGTCCAACATTGACCGAACAGCCCGACTCTCGGGAAGATCGTATGCAGTAAAACGTTCTCGAATGGGTCCTCCCACTTCTGCGGATTGACGAGAACGTTCGTCCGAGTGTCGAACAGCTCATACAGTCGCGTTATCGGGATGATACGGTAAATGTGCCGGTCACGATCCCGACGCGAGAGGTTGAGATAATTGCTCATGTCCCGCAATCAACGTTCTTCTATCGATTTAACCATAATTGGGCTGCGAACTGCCGCAAAGAAGGCGAAATCTTCCAGTCAATCATTGCGTCATCGAAGGGAAGCGACTTGAAAATCTGTACGGCCGGATCAGCTTGATAAACTAAGAAAACGGAGGTCAATCCAATCGCGATGCTCTTGACCGTGAAGCTGATGCTCGATTGGCTCAAGGAAACCGAAATGGCCACGCGTCTTGAGACCGCCATCGCTCGCGTGATCGCGGAAGGCAAAGTGCGCACCTACGATATGGGCGGAAAAGATTCGACGCTCGATGTCGCCAAAGCCATCGCCGAGAACGCCAGTTCGTAAATCACAAGATCGACATCCTCCTTTTTCCCGGCACGCTCCGAACCGCCTTGTCGCGACGTAACGCTGTGAAGGCGGATCATCGCTGCCTGACCGAAAAACCTGCCTTGAGCTTAGCCGAATGGGTCAAACGGAAATCTGCGCTATAGGGCTGCTGTTTTGGGAAGAATTCGTTTGCACATCGAAAAATGCCTTACGATCCATTCCGAAAAAATCCAACGCCGCTCCGAGGACTGCTCTGTGTTCGGGGCTCAGGGACTGCGCGGGTTGAAATTGTCTCTGATAGGCAAAATTTTCAAACGATCTAGCCAGATCGAAAAGTGCCCGACTCGATTTCAGAGCAAACTCCGCGATAATTTCAACCGGAAGCTCTCTCGCTTGCTCTTTTAGCATCTGCGCAAATTCACGCTGCGGCGCTTTCGTATCCGCATAAGCGCCAACTAAATTTGATGCGAGTGCGAATATCTTTGCAGCGCCGCTTGCACCGGCCGTTCCAAAGCGCAATCCGTCGACCAAACGTTTGAGTTGGGCCTGCTTATCCTCAAACGCAAAATCGAGCATCGTGAAATCCAAGGCGACCAGAAACAAAGAGATCGTAAAATAGAGTGATCGCAAAGCGACTTCTTGGCGATGTGGAACCGCTCGGACCTGATCGGCAAAATAGCGAACGTCAGCCAACAGCGAGTTACATCCGTTGAAATCGAGATCGGATAACACACGAGATTTAGCGAGGATCAGGCGGTCCAACCATTGCACCCCGAGCCTGTCGCTCTTGGAACTGCGTATCAGTGCATGAAACTCCTCGTCGGAAAACCGCTCGTTGTTCGACGCATATTTGGTTTTTAGCCTTGATAGGAAGTGCCCGTCTAAGAGGATAACGCGCTGTAGTTCGGCAAATTGTTTGACAGCTTCTCGCGAATCCATCGTTGCCACGACCGAAGCGTCCAATTGCAAACAAACTTGCAAGCCCTTTGCCCAGAGCACGCGCTCCATCGCTTGGGGAACTCGGCGGGACTTGGCATCAACATTTAGTCGCTGCCTATTAAAAAGGCTTGCTCGTTGGTACAGCCAAAGATCTACATCCGTAACATCTGCATTACCGTGAACATATCTTGCGCCGCGAACCACGAAGTAACCGGATGCGCGAAAATATTCTCGCAAGATCTCCTCCACTTTTTGGCCTTTGTCAGAAGGTTTGCTCAAACTCATCGGATATTGCCCGTTCTGATTTGGTGAAGTAGTTCAGCGGTCGTCGACTTTTGCGATTCGGTCAGTTTTTTCCTCTTAATTCCGCGGGTGTGTTCCGGTCCTCGATACGCGGTAACAGCAGCGCCAGGAAGAATCGGAAGACTTTCTTCGCTCGCGTCGCCGAAATTCAATATTTTCTTGGCATACTTTCCTACTTCTTTTTTTAGCAATCGCATACAGAACATCCCGCCTTCTGCCGGCCGCACCTCGACAACGCCTTTTAATTCCAGAATCTTGTAATCCTGGCCCGCAGCCGTCGACGGATTAAGTGTTTCACCTCGTATAAGCTTGTCCAGAAGTGCATTCAGCATTCGAATCCTCCCGCGGCTCGCGGATCGACGGGTCATTCCGTATGTCAGCGAAGAAACGAGAGCTTTAGCCAAATCGAGCGCATCGTCCGCAATGGTATTCCCGAACTTGCCGAATGCTCCCGGTCGAGTCACGTAATAAGTCGTTTCTGCTTCATTGCTGACCTGACTCACGTCAAAAACTCCGATCGAATGAAGTTTGTCAAAAAGCACATTTCCAAGCAGTGTTCGGGCTAGGTTTTCTTCAACGCAGCCTTTCGTCTTCAATCGCTCTTCAAGCTCGTTCATGTTTGTCCGATCAACGGGTGAAAGTGAAAGCAGGATTGATTCGATCTTTTTCGCATTGTCTACGCGAAAGAGGTTCCCGTTGAATAACAGTTGGTTTCCCGAATCGACCTTCTGCGCGTCCACAAAACCGATTTCAATGGATCGGGCGAGCAACGCTTCTGTTTGGTCGATTCTCAGTTCAAAAGTTTCGCTAACGCAATCCCGGAGGTCCTTGTCCACGGCAGGAGCGCGAGAAGTTTCCTCCGCCAAAAAGATTGCCGCTACCTCTGTTTCTGCAGGTTCAGTCGCTCGAAAGATGTCGGTGGTGTGTGTAAGGACGGTCGGGGTTGTAAGACCAAGGGCCACAACATCACCAGCCTGGCTCTGATCGATTAGCTGCCGTTCGGTTAGCGTCTTCAAGATGGCCGGGAGATCCGTATGGATATTGAGGCCAGCGGATTTCGCGATTGCCTGGACCTTGCGTTGCTTCAGCGTTGATTCGCTATCAGATGCGAGAGCAGAGAGTAGCGTTCCGCACTTTCCTGCGAATTCGATTTCTTGAAATTCAACGGCTCCGGAGACAGTCTGAAGCTTCTGCGAGTGATGGATCAACCATGCACCTTCGGTTTTCTTATCGGTATCCATCATGAAGCGACGTCGTTTAGTTGAATGTCAGCCATGCAAATAGGTGCGTCTACCGACTTTGCCAGACATATAGGATCGAGCGACATTCGTAGCGATCAATTATGGACGTCACCAGAGCGACGGCTGAGCCTCTTTATCGTTTTGTAAAATTTCATGATGTTCTCAATCGGCGGATTAAGACGAGCACTGCGGCCTTAGTCGCGACCAAGCGGTCGATCGGGACGGGTAAGAGAGCTAGCCAAAAGCTCTCGAAACTGATCGAGAGATCTGGCGAGCCTTGGGGAACGAAGAATCACTGGGCCGACCCGGGCTTGGAGATCGAAGATTCGGCCGCATTCTTCGCTGAGTTAGCGGTTGTGAGAGTAGTTTCTGCCTTTGAAGACTTTGCGGTGAGCACCATTGGCGAATGGAATCGATGGACAGCGCGGAAAGGAATCGCGAGCGAGCAGCAGGTTGTCGCCCATCCGGATGATCTTTCCAGAACTCTCGCCCCCTGCAGTCGTTTCGGCTTTGACGTCGCAACAGTTGGTGATCTTGCGCCCGTCTATATTTTCTTCCACGCCTTGAGAAATTGTATTGTGCATCGAAATGGGAGACCATCTGGGGTCCTAAAGGATATCCACAGCGAGGTGACGTTCTTGAAAGCGTGGAAAGCGTTTCGGGCGAGGAGACGAAAGTCGCCCCCACCCCCGCCACCTTACGACGATGAACGAATCACAGTTTCGCCATGGCAAGCAATCTTCTTTTCGGGAGTTTGTCGCGTAATCGCCACTGAAGTTAATGCCGTGTTTGCTAAGGCTGTGGGTGAAGACGGGTTAATATATCTCGCTTCTCGTCACTCATTAAGCGCAGTTCCAATTTCAACGATTAGTCCATTCCCCCGGACCCCCGAAGGATTAATGAATCGTTATCTGACGAGCGGCCGCGGAATACGCCCGGATTCTCCTACTGAAGTAATTGGCTTCCTAAAGAAACTCGAAATCTGGGCGGAGTATCGGCAAGCCTACGAAAAACTGAAACCTCCGGTGGCCCACGCGGTCAAGCGGAGGCTCGACGGCTGAGACTGCCCATCGCGAAGGATTGCTCAGACAAGCCCGGGTTAATACAATTGACAATACCCTAGCGGCGACAAATTTTTCGACCGACCGACCTTTATGGTGCTCGTGCAGCAATGATTTAGGCGGCACCTAACTCATTGGTCTTACCGCCGCCTTCCTTGAGCTGGCGTTCGTCGTCCGCGCTGTCGAAGCGGCCCTTCGATTCCGCAATCAATCCGTCGTTGTCGATCTTCCACAATTCGCAACCGCTGATGCGAACGCGTTTCCCCGTGCCGCCCGGTCCGGTGTTCGTTCCAGTTAATGTCCAATGGAATTTCGTTCCGTCCGAGTCATGCGAGACATCATCCATGGTCACGACCATGCCCGGAAATGTTCTCATGAATCCTTGCGCTACCTCCGCAATCGCCGTTCGTCCGACAGCGGGCGGTCGGTCGTTTACGCTAAGCGAACCGTTCTCGGCATAGAACGCAGCGACGTTGTCAGGATTTTGGCTGCACCACGCTTCGGCATATCGTTTTGCGAACGTGGTTATCCTAGCAAGATCGCTCATGCGCCTGTCTCCGGCGCGACGATCTCGCGTAGATTGTAGGTTGAGTAAGCCTTGGGCTCATCGCCTTTGGCGATAATCGCGTCGACGACGCGGCCAAACTCTTCCGTGTGCCAATGTCTTCGCTCCTCCCACCATTGTTGTATGCCGGGATAGGCAATCAAATCGCTCATCGTTCGCTCGATCTTGCCCCATGCCGATGCCGTGAGTATGCCGTCCAAATGGGAGAAATACATTGCTTCGAAGTGGTTTAAGAAACGGTTGAAGAACGCGCTGAACCTGAGTTTTGAGACAGGATCGAGATCGGCGAAAGACCGCACGCCGCGAAGAAAAATTGCGCTGAGCTCCGCGCTATCGTGCAGAGCGCATGTCAGATCTCCCCACTGGACGGTGAGAGCGTTCACTGCCGACTGGCGTCGTTCCTTCGTTTGTTCTCTGATTTGGACGGCGAGGTAAATGAGGGAAGGGATTCCGACAAACACCGCCGCCAATTGCCCGATCGCCGCCAGCATTTCCCAGTTCATACAGACCGTATCATTTCGAGGGCACAATTACCGTCCTGACGTGATCAATGGAATCCTTAAGTTCATCGAGGGACGCATTGATTTGCCCCGCATCAAGGTTGGCGACGTGCAAAGCTTCCGTCGGAAAATGCAGTTTTCCTTTACGAGCAAACTCGATCAGAGTCGGAAGTTCGGTCGCCAAGTGGTCCGAGACTCCGATGATCTCCACTTCTTTGTTGATCAGTTCGGTGTACGGAAAGATCGACATCGCTTCAGCGGTCAGTCCCACAAGGGCAGCGCTTCCGAGGACGCCCAGACATTGGACTGCTTGTCGCATCGTTTTAGCAGAGCCGATTAATTCGAGCGACACGTCGACACCTTCTCCACCAGTCGCATTTCTGATCTGCTCCACTGGATCGCTCGCTTTTGCGTCGATGGGGACTGCTCCCATTTTTTCAGCGGATGCAAGCTTGGCCGGGTTGATTTCAACCACATACACATTCCCGCATCCGAGAGCGCGCGCCAATTGCAATGCGGAGAATCCCAAACCGCCGAATCCGAAGATCGCCACTGAATCGCCGGATTTGAGACGCGCTTTGTTCAAAGCATGGAGCGCGGTCGCTGATGAACACATCATGATTGCGCCGACCTCGAATGAAATTTCATCAGGCAGCGCGAACGCATTCCTGGCCGGAACCTTAATGAACTCTGCGTACCCTCCGTCACGATGTTTCCCGATCATCTGCACGCTCCGACAAAACTGCTCCAGCCCGCGCACGCAGAACTCACAAGTTCCGCAGTGTACTAAATAGTGCACACAAACGCCGTCGCCTGGCGCGAGGTTCGCGACATCCGCGCCAACTCTTTCCACCTTACCCGCGACCTCGTGCCCAAGCGTCAATGGCAGATTGTCGATCTTGGAAATGCCGGCGCGATAGTACTCGTCAGAGTGGCAGATTCCGGCCGCCTCGATCCGAATTAAAACGTCGGACGGATCGATCTTGGGAACAGCAAGCTCAGCATTCTCCAGAGGTTTTCCTATATGCACCAATCGGACTGCTCTCATCGCAGTCCACTGCTCACGCTTCTATGAACGGTCATCACGCCAGTCGGGACCCTCCTCGTGAGTAAGCCGGAACATAAGGTCGCGTTACGCGATATTGCGCGATCTGCATCGCCAGCCATTCACACCATTCCAAAAACTCATCGTGACCCGTGCGCTTCCGCCTCTCCACCGACCAGTTTCTCGCGCGCGACCAAAAACTGAGGATAGCGCCACCGGCGAGATCGTTAACGGTTTGAACGTTCACCAGGCCGTGAAAAACCATGTAGCCGATTACTTCTACCCGAAGTCCGAACAGAAAAATCTGGCGCCTCGTTTCTGCATTTAGATTCTCGATCACTGCCGCGGAAGCACCGTCCGGAATTTCGCTGAGCAATTCTAAAAAGCGCGCCGAGTTTTCGCTTAGAGCGGCGGTTTCAATCACGGTCACTGCCGCTTGATCGCGGCGTGCGCGATTGGCTGCGCGCACTTGCAGCCCGGTGAAGACAAGTGCGCCGATCAACGTGACGGTTGAAACAAGATTGAGCGCGTTGGCGAAATCGAGATGCATTAAATGATATCGTTACATCGCTCAATCGTTACATCGTTAAATCGGTAAGTGGGATTCATCCCTCTAAGTATGAGGCGCTGAATCAGCGCACGAGCAGGTCAAGCGGGCGCACATCCAGACCGATTTCGCGATAGTGCTTCCGCGTTAGTTCGAGAAGAGTGAATCCATCCTCGTAGGCGGAAAAGCTACCATTTACCGCCTTGTCCAGATAGATGAGGCCGCCTCCAACCACGAACAGGGTCACCATCGGCTCTGGTGAATCATCGGTGATCACCAGCGTGTGAGCTTCGCCGGCGGGTTCGTAGATGTATGTTCCGGGTTTTGCAATCCAATCATGCTCCAGGTATCGCCAGTGACCACGCATCGTATAGCCATGAACGGTGCCACCGTGGTAGTGAGTTCCCACCTTCGAGCCGGGGAGACCTTTCAGAACGACGCTGAATCCCCCAGATGTGACATTAAAGCAGCAGGGCTGGAACCAGACACCATTCGCATAGGGCACCCAGAGACGGTCATCTTCCAGATTGATGTTGGTAATGAAGTGTTCGCGACTCCTTCGATTCGGATCGAGGCCGTCGGTAAAACTGTTGAAGGCAGTGATTGGCATATGTCCCTCTTTTGGTGAGTCGATAATTGAGGCGTCAGAATGAAAGCAAAGCAATGCACCCAATCAGGAATAATGGTTCTGTTTTCATGGCTCCATCGAGCCGGGAATCGAATGTGGCGTCAATGTTTTTATCGAAGGCAAAACCTGAAAAACTGAGATGCTGAAAAACTGAAATAACGTGCGGGGTTCCGGGCCCCACGCCCCGGCTCAAATTGGTATTGACGGCCTATGGCGTTTCTGCCGGAATCGCCGCATGATAAAAACTCAAATTGCAGTAGCGGCTGTGGCCCTGTCGTTTTTGGGGACACCAGCTTGTTTTGCAGCTAACGCGCACGTTGGAACATGGAAGGTCAATGAGGCGAAGTCGAAGGTCGCGCCGGGAATGGGCAAGACTAACACTGTCCAGTACGCCGAAAAGAAGGATCAAATGCAAGTGACCGTGGATGGCGTCGACAAGGATGGTAAACCGACGCACGGCGTCTGGATGGGCAAGACCGACGGCAAAGCCTATAAAGTAAAGGGGAACCTTGCGTGGGACGCGATGGCCTACAAAATGGTGAATGATCGGACCTACGATATTACCGCGATGAAGGGCGGGAAAATGTCGTGGAATGGCAAAAGCACCGTCGCGGCGGATGGCAAATCGCGCACCCTTAACATGAGTGGCACCGGCGCGGATGGGAAGAAATTCAAAGCCAAAGTCGTTTACGACAAGGAGTAGAAAATCCGAAGAAGGTTGATGGTTGAGAGTTGATTGTTGAGAGACTGAAAGGGCCTCGGTACGCAATTGTCGGATTGCGTACTGGGCCTGCCCTATTTCCCACCGGTAATCTTTCGCACGAGTGCGTCGAAGCGCGGATCGCCGCGCAGATCGTCGAGCATTGGATCAACTTTTATGGCAAAAAGGTAGTTGGTCTCATGTTCCTGGTAGGCATGTTCGAGCTCCTCGATCGCACGATCTTTGTCACCCAAAGCTATCTGAACCAGCGCTAAAGCGTAAGGCGGGACGTAATGCGACTTCGCTTCCTCATTTAGCCGAGCGAGAATCTTTTGCGCTTCATCCCTCTGTCCATTGCGCGCGTAGATCTGACCGAGCATGGCGAGCGAGTAGGGATCGTTGTTTAACTCGAACGCTTTTTGAAATTCACCGATCACTTCGCTCAAGCGTCCCTTGAATTGAAGAACCTCACCCAAATAGTAATGCGCCAGAAAAAACTGGGGATCGATTTCCAGTGTCTTGCGAACCTGTGCCTCGGCTTCATCGTAGCGGCGGGCACTGAAATAAATCCAACTGGTGTCTGCATTAATGATCAAAGAGAGTGGATCGAGCTCGATCGCGCGTTTTGCTTCTGAGATGGCCGGATCAAATTGCGCGAGTGTCATGTGCGCCAGGGCAAGCCAGTGATGCGCGGTCGCATAATTTAGCTTCAAGTCCACAGCACGCTTTAGCTCGTCCAGCGCGCGATGGAGATCGAGTTCAAGGGTAGCCAGCAACCCAAAAGAAGCGTGGGCTTCGGCCAATGAATCGTCGAGCTCGAGCGCTTTTTTCAGGGCTGATCTTGCCGGCGGAAGTGATTCCCCGGGAGAAACAGCGGCGTATGAGGAAAGAAGCAGATAGGAATCGGCCAGGCCGACATAAGCCAGAGCGTAATTCGGATCTTTCGCGATGGCTTGATCGAAATAGTCGATCGCTTTGCGTAGATCCGTGCCAGTCCGCTTATTCCAAAAGAACCGGCCTTTGAGATAAAGTTCGTACGCTTCCGGATTCGCGGTCGGCGCTTTAGCAATCGAGCTTTTCTCCGCACCGGTCAGTTTTGCCTGTAATGTGTCGGCAATCGTTTTCGCAATCTCGCTTTCGACCGCAAATATGTCGGTGAGTTTTCGATCGTATGTATCGGCCCAAAGATGCGCGTCGGTCATAGCGTTGATCAGCTGCACATTCACCCGCACCTGGTCGCTGGCTTTCTGCACGCTGCCTTCGAGAATGTTTGTGACGCCAAGCTTCTTTGCGATGTCGCGCAAATCTTCCGGCGCGCTTTTGAAATGTTGCGTCGATGTGCGCGAAATGACTTTCAAATCAGCGACTTTCGCCAGCCTTGTCAGTATTTCATCCTGCACGCCTTCAGCGAAGAAAGCATTGTCGGGATCGCGACTGAGATTGTCGAACGGCAGCACCGCGATCGATTTCTCTGGTAGGGATCCCGCGGCTGCGGGAGGCCGTCCGCTCTCCAGCTTATTCCCAGCCGTATAGCGTCCGAGAAAAAATAATCCGATTGATAGAAGCGCGCCGATAACAACCACATAAATCCACGTGTGCTTTTTCTGTTGCAAGACGGTCGGCATGGCATCGGCCGTTTCGGTGCGCTTAATTCCCTGCGGCGTCAGCTCGAACATCCAGGCCAGCACCAGAGCAATCGGCAAACCGATTATGATGAGCACGACAATCGAACGAATGACCCAGTTCGGAATGTCGAAGACCGGAAAAACCTGCGCGATACCCTGAGAAAGCGCCCAACCTGCGACAATGTAGGCGACCGCAACTTTGTAAACGTTTCGCCGCTTCAGCTCGGCAAAGAAGTTGCGGTTCATAGGGTCACCGTGGGGCTTCGCTTCAAGCGCCAAGAAATACTCGATATCATCGAAATTTGCATCCTTAGGATTGGTCACTCCCCCGAAAGCTTTCGGGGTCGCACCAGTCCGGCTCGGACCCGCCTGCCCGCGCAGCTCCCGCTCGCGCGTGTTCATGACGTTGTCGGAAAATTCATCTTTGCGACCAACGCTTTGTAGCGCGGATCGTCGCGCAGACCGCGCAAGAGCGGATCACCCAAAAGACCAAGCGTGCCCGTGTCGTGAGTATCGAACGAAATTTGCAACCACTCGAAAGCCTTCTCTTTCTCGCCGCGCACCGCGTAAACCTCGCCAATTTGATAGGCCAGTTGATCCCGGCCGTTGGCGATGAGATCGGATAACGCCGCGTCTGCCGCCGCTCGATCTCCGCGCACATGCTGCGCGAGGGCGAGTTCGAAACGGCGATAGCCTGGGTCGGGCTCCAGTTGCGCTTCGCGCAACGCCATCTCGCCGTCACCGCGCTGGACAGCAACCAGCACCTGCCAGCGATGACTGGCAGCAGCGGCCGGCTGCAACTCTGCTGCTTTGCGGGCAATCGCGTCCGCCTCATCGAGTTTGCCGTCAAACCAAAGAACACGCGCGAGGTTGTGTTGCGCCGCAAACGCAAGCGGGTCCAACTCCACCGCCTGCCGAGCCTGTTTCTCGGCCTTATCAAGTTCACCCAGATAAACAGTAACTCGCGCCAGCAGATCGTTGGCGGTCGGATTCGCGGGTGAAAGTTCCTTGGCGCGTCTTAGTTCGCTCAGGCCCTCGGCAAATTTCCACTCGACAAAAAAGCGAACCCAGCCGAGGGCGGCATGCGCCTCGGCCAGCGCTGGCGCGATTGCGACTGCCTTCTCCGCGTCGTTGCGCGCTTTTGGCCACTCGGTCTTGCCGTGGCCGCTGAAATCTCCAATCAGAGTGAACGCTTCGGAACGCTCTGCGTAAGCCAAAGCATAATCAGGGTCGAGCCGAATCGCCTCATCGAAGTAGCCGACAGCTTTGCGATAATCTTCGAGATTGCCTCGCTGGCGATGATAGTGACCCAGCAGATAAGCGTTATGCGCTTCCGTGTTTCCCGTCGGCGGCTTGGTGGACGATCGCTCATCGGAACCAAGCAGAGTTACTTTCAGTGACGAAGCCACAGCCGCAGCGATTTCCTGCTGGACAGCGAAGATGTCCTTCAGTTCACGATCGAACGTTCGCGTCCAAAGCTCGATCCCGTCTGCGGCATTGACTAGTTCAGCAACGATTCGCACCCGCTCGCCTTGTTTGCGCACCGTGCCCTCAAGCAACGTGGCCACGCCCAGCTTTTCGCCGATCGTTTTGGTCTCCTCTTTTCTGTCCTTGAAACGAAATGAAGAACTGCGGCCAATAACCTTGAGATTTTTGATTTGCGCCAGGGCTGAGATCAATTCTTCCGACAGTCCATCGGAAAAATATTCGTCCTTCGGGTCTCCGCTTTCATTCAACAGCGGCAGAACAGCGATCGATTTTGCCGGAAATTCGCTGGAAGACGCACTGCTACTGCTGTTCCGCGCCGTGTAGCGGCCGATAAAGAACAATCCAATGGAAAACGCGGCTCCAATCACAGCGATATAGATCCAGGTCCGCTTTTTCGAATCGCTCCCGGCGGGAAGATCGACATCTTCCGTGCGCTTGATTCCTTCCGGCGTAAGCTCGAAGGCCCAGGCGATCACCAGAGCAATCGGAAATCCGATCACAACGAGCGCGATGACCATGCGCACAACCCAGTTCGGAATTTCCAGGAAAGGAAACACCTGCGTCGCGACCTGAACGAGGAGCCACGCGACAACGCCATACGCGACCGCCACCTTGTAAACGTTGCGCCGCTTCAGCTCGACGAAGAAATTACGCCAGTTCATTTCTTTGCGGCAGCGCCACCCGTGAATTCGCGGGCCGGAACAATCTTCTCGGCGAGCACCTCGAATCGCGGATCGCCGCGTAAAGGACGCAAATCGGGATCGACGCGGATCCAATTCAAGTCTGGCTGGTGCTTGGCGAAAGACGACTCCAACCACTTCATCGCTTGCAGGTCTTCGGCGACATGCCTGGAGAGCAGGATGTGTCCGGCGTCTCCGCAATCCATCACGCGTTGCGCCGTGTTAATTCCAGCACCGGCGATGTTGGCTTGTTCGTTTAGGTCGGTGATCTCATTGACCGGGCCGCTGTGAATTCCCATTCGGACGTGAAGTTCCGGATGCTTTTTGAGCTCCTTACTAATTTCAATCGCGCACAAGACTGGCGCTTCAGGATTGTTTCGAAACACGAGCGCGCCGCCGTCTCCGGTTGGCAGTCGTAACAACCTGCCTTCAGCCTCAGCGATTTGGAACTGGTCCGTCCCGCGCACGATTTCTTTTAATTTTTGAATCTGCTCACTCTGCTCGCTGATAAGCAATTTTGAGTAGCCGACAATGTCGATGAACAAGACGTGACCGATCTCGAGCTTCATCTCTGAGGCAGACTCGTGCGCCATACCGTTCAACGAATGAAATTCAGCCCGTTAGGAACGCATTGGGGCAGAATGTACGCATACAGCGTCACGATTATCCCGACAATGGCTGCCAGCGCCACGGAGTGCCAAAACAGGAATCGAAAAATGGAGCCTTCGTTCCCGACCTGATTCGTTGCCGCGGTGGCAATGCAAATCGATTGCGCGTCAATCATCTTGCCCATTACCCCTCCGGCGCTATTTGTCGCGCACATCAGAATCGGGCTGAGGTTCAGCTGTTGCGCCGTGATTTTCTGCAAGCTGCCGAACAGCGCGTTCGAGGAGGTGTCACTACCAGTCAGGGCGACGCCAAGCCATCCGATATAGGTACCGAAAAACGGAAACAGCCAGCCGGTGCGCGTAAACGCCAACCCCAGGACTGCGTCCATCCCGGAGTATCGCGTTACGTAACCGATGCCGAGCATGCAGGTCATCGCGATGATTGCGAAACGTAATCGAACCAGCGTTCGACCGAAAATGCTGAAGAGCCGGCTGAATCTGAGCCCAAGCAAAAAGCCGGCGAGAATCGCAGCAAGAAAACAGCTGGTTCCAGTCGCGGTGAGCCAATTGAAGTCGAATCGCGCAGCTTCAGCCGTAGGCTTGGCGACGACCGGCGCGGTTCTCGAAACTTTCCCGTGAAGATATGGCCAGTCCCATCCGGGTGGACCGGGGCGCGGCTTGCCATCGGCCATGACGACTTTGAACGAAGGCGTCGTGGCCTGGTTGAGCGCAGTCTTGATTGAGGGAAGTCCCCAGCACAAAACGAAAATTGATAGAATCGCGAAAGGCATCCACGCTCTCGCGATTTGTCGAGGCGAATAATGTTTGATCGACCTTCGCGCGACGGATTCATCGACAGTAGGTTCATCGGCAAAGCGCCAAATCCTTTTCGGACGCCACACCTGCAGGAAAAGCAACGTCACAACGAGCGAGATAACGCCCGCGGAAATATCCACGAGATTACTGTCCATATGATTGGCCCAGAACCACTGCGTCGCAGCGAAAGAAGCGCCTACCACCAGGATCGCAGGCAAAACTTCAATCGTTTCCTTCCAACTCACCATCGTCCGGACCAGCCACATGGGAACGATGAGCGCGGTGATTGGAAGGATTCGGCCAATCATCGCATTCAGGTCACTTTCGTTTAGCAAAGTCACAGCCGCTAACGTGTGAACCGGCGTTCCAATCGCGCCCCATGCCACCGGTGACGTATTTGCAATCAAATTCAACACCGCGGCCTGGAACGGCTTGAACCCAAGCCCGATCATGAATGCTCCGGCGATCGCCACCGGCGCGCCGAAGCCAGCGCAGCCCTCGATGAACGCACCAAAACAAAACGCCACCAGCAAAAGTTGCAGACGCCGATCTGGCGTAATGGCCGCGACGGATTGCTTCATGATTTCGAATTGGCCGGTCGCGACCGAAATGTCGTAGAGAAAGACCGCCGCAATAACGATCCAGACAATTTTTAGCAGACCAAAAGCGGCGCCGTAAAAGAAGCTACTCACCGCGAGCACGGCGGGCATTTTGAAAGCCACGATCGCAATGATCACAGCAGTGGCGGCGCCGGCAACGGCGCAGAGATGCGCTCGCACCTTGAATCCGGCCAGCAGACCTAACAAAACGATGATCGGCAGAGCAGCAATCAGCGTTGACAGCCACCAATGCCCAGCGGGGTCATAAACTTGCGTCCAAGTCACAGGATAACCTTGTAAACATTGCGCCGCTTCAGTTCGGCGAAGAAGTTGCTGTTTTTCATCGCGGCTGGCCCGAGAAGATGCGCGTGGTTAGGTTCTTGAAGCGCGGATCGCTTCGGAGTGAGTCGAGGCGGTGATCAACGAGTATCCAGCCCAAGTCAGCCGAATCGAAGGGCGCGTGATCTTCATAGCTCTTCTCCAGCAGGCGGATGGCTTCGTCTTTGTTGCCGAACGTTAATTGAACTAGAGCCATCGAGTAAGCCGGAACATATTGTCGTTCTGACAAAGATTTTAGCTTATCCCAAAGGTGTTGCGCCTCCGGTTTTCTACCAACAAGAAAATAAGCGCGAGCAAGGCCAGCAAGGTTAAAAGGATCATCTACCAGCAATGCGTTGGATTTTTCGTACTCCACAATCGCTTCCTTAAGTCGACCCCTGTGCTCCAGCACGTCGCCCAGGTAGAAATGTGCAATCCAAAAGTTTGGATCGATCTCGATCGTTTTGCGCAGTTGCGCGATTGCCTCATCGCTTTTCCCGACGAAATCGAGCGCAAATCCCAAGAGCGAGTTGATGATGAGCGATAGTGGATCAAGCTCCTGCGCTCGCTTAAGCTCAGCTAGCCCTTCTTCGACGCGTCCTTGGCTTTGCAGGCATTCTCCAAACCACTGATGCGCCGTGGCGTAGTTGGGATTGAGTTCAATGGCACGATTGAACTCCGATGTCGCGGCAGAGAGTTGTAGATTTGAGGCCAGCGCCCGGGCGAGAGAAGTGTGCGCCTCAGCCAGAGTGTCATCGAGCTCGACTGCCTTGCGAGCTGCCTCCAACGCCTTCGGCAATTCGTCGCGTGGCTTACTACCGAGGCCCGGATACACCGGCAACAGCACATGGCAGTCTGCCAGCCCCGAGTATGCCAAGGCATACTTGGGATCCTTTCCGATCGCCTGCTGAAAATAATCGGCCGCCTTCTTCAGGTTTTCAGCGGTACGTCTATTCCAAAAATAGCGGCCTTTTAAGTAAAGCTCATGCGCCTCGGAATTTTCGGTCGGTTTTTTCAAGATCGCGGTTTTTTCCGAACCGGTCAGCTTTGCTTGCAACGTGTCGGCGATCGTTTTCGCAATATCGCTTTCGACCGCAAAGATGTCGGTAAGTTTGCGGTCGTAGGTGTCAGCCCAAAGATGCGCGTCGGTCAGAGCGTTGATTAACTGCACGTTCACGCGAACCTGATCGCCGGCTCTCTGCACAGTTCCCTCGAGAATATTCATTACTCCGAGCTGCTTCGCGATCTGCTGTAGATCATCCGGCGTACTCTTGAATCGCTGAGTCGACGTTCGTGCGATCACTTTCAGATCTGCGATCTTTGCCAATCGAGTGAGGATTTCATCCTGCACGCCTTCGGCGAAAAAGGCGTTGTCTGGATCGCGGCTGAGATTGTCAAACGGCAGAACGGCGATCGATTTTTGCGGAAGTTCGGATGCGCCAGCGCGGGCGGCACCGCTTGCATTCTGTGCGCTGTAGCGTCCAAGGAAAAACAATCCGATCGACACCACGGCGCCAATCACAACGACATAAAGCCAGACGTATTTCTTCGGTTTCGCTGACGCCGGCATCGCATCAGCCGTTGCCGTACGCTTAATTCCTTGAGGCGTTATCTCGAACATCCAGGCGAGGACGAACGCAACCGGTAAACCCGCGATGATCAGAATCACGATCAAACGAATGATCCCGTTCGGAACATCGAACACTGGGAAGACCTGCGAGATCCCCTCCGAAAGAGCCCATCCGCCAACGATGTAAGCCACCGCGACTTTGTAAACGTTGCGGCGCTTGAGCTCGGAGAAGAAATTGATTGACTCGCGTCCCCGCTCGCCAACATCACTCCGCCCCGGTCGTGGTCCCGGCCCGTCCGTCGATGTCTCTCGGCTCCCGCCGGTTCCATTCTCGATCTTCACTTGGCAGTTCCGGCGGAGTCCTTCGGTGCCAGGGAAGCGACGATTTTTTCGAAGCGCGGGTCGTTGCGCAGCGTGTCCCAGTCCGGATGCAGACGCAGCCAACCATAGTTTAATGAACTCGGAAGTTGCGCTGCTTCGGCCAGTTGGTTTAACGCGCGATCCTTCTCCCCTGTCCAAGCATAAATGACTGCGAGATTTAAGATAAAATCAGCGCCATCGATAGCGTCTTTCGAAACCGGCACCAGTTCAACTGCCCGGCGTCCTTCCCGGATAGCGTCGTCTTTACGGCCAAGACCGGCGTCGATCAGGCCGAGGGCGGTGAGCGCGTGCGCGTAATCAGGTTGCTCGCGTGCGCTCTTGTCAACTTCAGCGCGAGCGGCGGTGAATGCGGCGCGGGCGACGGTCGCATCACCGCGAGCGCGGGCAGCAACAGCTTCGAAATAGGCGCGAGGTGACCAGATGCTGCCTACACTAATCCCTTCAGGAGGAACAACGGCGAGCGCGTGAGAGACGCCCAAGTTGTCGCGCTCACACAGGGCGATGTAGAGCCATCGGTCGGCGATGGTCTTGGCAGCCGCCGGGTCCTCGGCAACTACTGCCTCAATGGTGGCATGAACGGCTTTTGTGTCTGCGCGCTCCGCGAGATCAATCCCTGCTCGCGCCACCCGCGTGTCCGGGTCGGAAGGAACGAGTTTGAGCGCCCGATCCAGAACTGCAGCGAGGTGTCGATAGCGGCGCTGGAAGTCATAAGTGAAGGACAACTGCTGGAGGAAGAAGAGGTTGCGCGGGTCCAGTTCCAAGGCACGCTCAAAATCCGTTGTGGATTCCTCCCACCGACCTTGTCGTCGAGCGATGAAACCAGTTAGTTCGAAGACCAGTGAATCGTTTGGCAATAGGCGGCGGGCCAGAGTCAATTCGGCCAGGGCGTGTTCGTAGTCTCGGTAACCGCGATAGAAATGCTCCGCCAAGGCAAGGTGCGCTTCACCGGAGCCGGGCCGCAAACGCAACGCAGTCTGGACAGCCGTGTTTGCTAGTGCAAGGCGGGCCGGGGTGTGATCGCTTCCGAAAAAGTAAATTAGGTCATGCGCTTCAGCCAATCTGCAATAGGCCAGAAAAAACGTCGGATCGCGCGCGGTGGCCTGTTCGAGAAGACGCGTGGCTTCGAAAAGATTTTCCTTGAGCAGCGCGTTGAAACTTGTCGCGGCGCGAAGAGCTTCGGCTCGCAGATAAAGATCATAGGCCACCAGGTCGGCCGTGGGTCGTTGTTTAATAGCCACTTTTTCCGCCGGAGAAAGCTTAGCGTTCAACTGATCGGCGATCGCCTGTGCGACTTCGCTTTGAATGGCGAACACATCGGCCAGGTCGCGATCGTAGGTCTGAGCCCAGAGATGCGCGTCGGTGCGGGCATCGATCAGCTGCGCGTTCACCCGAATCTTGTTGGCGGCACGTTGCACGCTGCCTTCCAACACGTGCGCAACGCCTAGCTCCTCGCCGATCTTGCGCAGATTACGTGCAAGTCCGCTCTTATACTGCATCACCGACGTGCGGCTGATGACTTTCAGGTCCGCAATCTTTGACAGGTCGGTTAGAATTTCATCCTGCACGCCATCGGCGAAGTATTCGTTTTGCTTTTCCTCACTCAGATTTTCGAACGGAAGCACCGCGATCGATTTGTTCGAAATGCCTGTAGCCACCTCGGTGCGAGCCGCACTGGCAGTATTCGTTGCGGTATATCGCCCAAGAAAGAACAACGCGATTGAGATCGCGGCGCCGATAACGACCACATAAATCCAGACGTGTTTCCTCTTTCGCGTCGCCTCAGGCATAGCGTCGGCAGTTTTTGTGCGTTTAATACCCTGCGGCGTTAGCTCAAAACTCCAGGCCAGAACAAGCGCAATGGGCAAACCGATTATGATGAGCAGGACAATCAAGCGGATGACCCAGTTCGGAACATCGAAGACCGGAAACACCTGCGCGATTCCCTGCGAAAGAGCCCAACCCGCGACGATGTACGCCACCGCAACCTTGTAAACGTTGCGCCGCTTCAGCTCGGCGAAGAAATTCATGCGTTCGCCTTACCCTCCGGAGCGCTCATTTTAATTGGTCGTCGGCCAGCCCCATCTTGTGCAGGAATGCGTTCCAGCGCGGATCGGACTGCAGGTTTGTCAGGAGCGGATCTTTCCGCAAACTGGCCAAACCTGGGTCGCGTTGCCGGCGGGCCCGCTCCAACCATTCGAAAGCCCGATTTTTGTCATTCCGATATGCGTAAACCTGGGCAATCTGATATGCCGCCGTTTCGCTATCGTTCGCAGTTAACTCGGCGAGCGCCGCATCTGATTCCGGGATTCGTTTCTGGCCCCAGCGCGCACACGCCACGATGAGCAGTCGCGCCCAGTCGCCGGCATCGCCTTGTGCTGCAGTGGCGGCTTCTTCGAATTTACTCTCCAGCAGATATGATAGACCGAGACCGGCGTGCGCCCACGGCGCCGCCGGATTCAACTCCACCACGCGCGGGAATTCGGCGCGCGCTTCCGCGAAATGCTTCGTCACCGCCAGGTTAAACGCGAGAAATGATCGGGCTGTCGGGTTGACCGGATCCAGGTCCACGGCCTTGCGGAAAAGCTCGAGGGCTCGATCCATATTTCCGCGTGCTATCTCGAGGTTGGCCGCTGCGATGACAATCTTCGGATCTGCCGGAGCCAGCGCCAACGCCTTGCTCACTGTTTGAGCCGCTCCGTTCCAGTCGAAATCGAAATTCGTCTGGATCGTGGCGCGGGCGAACAGTCCTTCCGGCAAGTTAGGCTCAATGGCCAGGGCCCTCCCCACTGCGTCCTTTGCGCTGGCCAAATGGGCGTCGAAACTTTTCTGTCCTCCCGCGGTCGAAAAAGCACAAAACCAGGAATGCGTGTCCGCGAGCCCGGCCCAGGCGAGCGCGAACCCAGGATCCAGTTCGACGGCGTGTTGATACGCGGCCAGAGCTTCGCCCACACTCTTTTCGGAGTGGCGATCTCGATAAAAGCGGCCCTGCAGATAAAATTCGTGCGCTTGCACATTTTTCGTTCCGCCTTTTTCGGCCGCCTGCACCTCGGCTTGAATTTTCTCTTTCGCCGTTGGACCGGTCTCTCCTCCGGCGAACCGACCGCGCAGTTGTTCGACGATTGTCTGTGCGAGCTCGGTTTGCACCGCGAACACATCCTTCAAATCACGGGTGTAGTTTTCTGACCAGAGATCCTCGCCCGTGTCGGCGCGGGTGAGCCGGGCCGCGATCCGCACAACGTCGCCGGCCTTGCGCACACTTCCTTCGACCAAATGCGCAACGCCAAGTTTCTGCCCGATCTCCTGGGCCGTCGCATTCTTGCCTTTGAACGAAAAGGCTGAGGTCCGCGCGGCGACGTGCAGACCGGGAATTTTTTGCAGCACAGTCAGCAACTCCTCACTAATTCCGTCTGAAAAATATTCGCTGCCCTTGTCGTCGCTGAGATTGGCGAACGCCAGCACGGCGACGGACTTGTTCGTAATTGGCGCAGCCGTTGTTGGAGGCGGGGCTGGTTTGGTTCGAAAAAGATTGAAGGCGAGCAGACCAGCCGCGATGACTGCCACGGTAACAACGAACGTGGCAAATTTCCAGGGGCCCCAAGTCGGCAGTTTGGCAGCCACGTCGGGCGGAACCTCTTCAGTGCGCTTTAGACCTTGCGGTGTCGCTTCGAAAGCCCAGGAGATCATCACCGAAATGACAAATCCCACGGCGAGGAAAACGACGAAAGCTTTCATCACCCAGGTCGGTGCTTCAAAAGTCGGCAGCAAAATCGACGCGGCTTGCACGAGCAGCCACGCCACCACCGCGTAGGTGATCGCAACCTTATAGACGTTGCGCCGCTTGAGCTCGGCGAAAAAATTTCGTGGATTCACGGCAACTTTGCGTACTCCGCTTTTGCCTGGATCAAAAGAGGGATGTCTGGATCGGCGTCTTTCCAAAGAGTGAGGAAATCCTGATAGGCAGTTTTAGCTTTTGCCGTGTCGCCGGATAGCGTGTAGGCGCGACCCAAGCCTAAGTGAGCCAGCGCGCCGATTGGCTCATTTCCAACAATGCTAGAGTGATCGAGAATCTTTTGGAATTCGCCTGCGGCGGCACCGTTCTTCGCCGTTAGATAAGCCTGGCCCCGAAAATAAATGGGATAGACTGCAAAGGTGAAGTCCTCGTTGGTGTGTCCAAGTTCATAAGGCGCAGCTGCGATCAGGGCATCGAGGGCGGCCTGCGCGTTTCCGCTGTTGAGGGCGAGAGCCGACCGAGCCATCGGCAGATATCGAGTTTGAACGACTGTGTCTTGGGGGAATCGCTTTGTCAGGTCCTCAATCGCCCGATTAGCGTCCGCCATGTCGCCTGCGAGCGCGAACGCAATCGCGGAAAATCCTTCGCCGTGTTTCCCTTTTATCGATTTGAGAGCGGACTGTGCATCCTCTTTAGCGACTTCGGCCAGTCCGACCAGCGCTTCGCGGACCGAATTGTGCCCCGCGTACTCTGCCGCGGTTTCATTTTCCTGCGCCCGTCGCGCTGAGTCGGCCGCGCGTCGCGCGAGTTCGCGAGCCTGGCCAAACTTGCCGTGATCCGCCGCGGTGTCGGATTCGACGAAAAACATCTGATCCTCCACGCCCGGAATTCCCACGGTCGCGGCTGCCTGTTGCGCCATTCCAGCGGGATCGTTCTGGAGAAAATCGACAACGTAAAGAATGAGCGGATACCAGGGAGAATTGAGCTTCTTTACCCGCGATTGCTCTGCCGCGGCTTTCGCTTGATCGAGCCGGCCCAAGTACTGGTCGCAATACATCAAACTGACATAATTGTTTGAACTGTCGGGATTGATCTCAAATGCTCGCTTCGCCGCCGCGTCGGCCCTGGCGTAATCTCCGCATATGAGAGAGATGTACCAAAGATAGATCTGCACACTCTCATCGTGCGGGTAGGTCTGGGCGATTAATTCGCAGGAGCGCCGGGCGGCCTCCAGGTTGCCCATAACGACGATTTCATAAAAGACCTCGATGCTGAGTTTTTCGTGATCGCTTGTTCGCTCACGCAGGTTGTAGGCCTTGCGCGTATTTTCAGCGGCGAGTGCGAGCTCGCCTTGAGGCTGATAAGATTCCGCTAACTGGAGGTAGGCCATGGCAAAATTCGGGTCGAGGGCGATGGCTCGCTGAAAAAGCGGAATCGCGGCCAGATAATTGTTATCAATATCGGTTGCCTTGTTCCCAAGGGCGTAAGCTTGCAGCGCTTCCAGTGAGGATGTCGTGATATCTTCCGGCAAGGCATCGTACTTCTGAACCGACGCCAGCGATTCACCTAATCTCTTCCGCATCTTGGTTGCGGCCTGACCGAGTGCGCTCAGCACATGTTCTTTACCAGTCGCGGTCTCTTGTTCTTGCGCCAGCAGATCGCCCGTGCGGCAGTTCACCGCCTTCAAACCTACGACATACTCACTGCCCAACATAGAAATCGAACCTTCGATACTGGCGGCGCTCCCAACGCGTTGGCCAACCTGGCGCGCCACCTCCGGCGTGAGCCGTGCGTCTTTCGATTGCGACATCAGGGTTAGCGTCTGCGCAATTCGGGAGTCCGAAATAAGGCTCAGAAACGGTGTCTGCTCAAGCTGCGAGGCGAGTCCTTGTCGAAGAGTGCTGTCAAATACCGGATCGCCGGTCGTGTTCGTGAAATCAGCCAGAACAATCGTGTCCTTATCCGTCAATGACTTGCCTAGACGTGAACGATAGTAAAGTCCGCCCGCTACTATTAAGATCACGACCAGAGCGGTAACCGCGACTTTCCATTGCTTCGTTGCCCTAGCCGCTCTGGCCTGACGGAATTTCTGCGGCGCCTCTCGATTACCAATTTCCCCGTCGCCGAAGTTAACGAGAGATAATCGGTGGCCGTGTTTCACTTCGCATTCGCCGAGTTCGTGCAGATAGGGCTTCCAGCGTGGATAATGTTCGAGATCGCCGGCAACGCGCTGGGAGAGAAGAATGTGCCCAGCATCTCCGCAATCCATCACGCGTTGCGCCGTGTTAATTCCAGCACCGGCGATGTTGGCTTGCGCGTTTAGGTCGGCGATCTCATTGACCGGACCGCTGTGAATTCCCATTCGAACTCGAAGCTCTGGATGCTTCTTAAGCGCGGTAGCAATTTCCAACGCGCACAAGACCGGCGCTTCCGGGCTAGTGCGAAAAACAAGCGCGCCGCCGTCACCCGTCGGCAAGCGCAACAGTTTGCGTTCTGCTTCGGCTAAACGGACTTGCTCGGTTCCGCGGACGATCTCTTTTAACTTTTGAATCTGCTCACTCTGCTGATTGATGAGCAGTTTCGAGTAACCAACGATGTCGATGAACAAGACGTGGCCGATTTCGAACTTAACTTCTGGCCCGTTATCGGTGGACATTGCTGTTGCTCAGGGTCCGACGTGCTCTGTCAGAGTCAGCAGTTGTTGAAACCCGGGATCTTTGCGGATCGGGTCCCAGACCGGATCGATTTTTAGGCGCGCAATAGAAACGGTCTCGCCCGCGGGAATGGTAAGTAGCCGGCGAAGAATTGCGATCGCGTCGGATGCGGCTCCGGTGCGAGCTTCGATTTCGGCGAGGCCGGCCAGATTGGAATTACCGAGCAGCGCATCTCTCTCCGGCGGGAGTAAGTCCACAGCCTGCCGCGCGAGTTTGAGAGCGTCGGCGTCACGTTTGAGCGCGAGATAGACCCAGATCAATTCTCTCATTGAGACGCGCTCGTTCGGCCGCTCGCGTAATCTTTCCTCGAGCAGTTGTCTCGCTTTATCTGCGTCGGCTTGTGCGCCGGTGAAATCGCCGGCTAGAGCGCGAATGGTAGCTTTCGCAGAGAGGCGCCTGCGTTGATCTGCGGCGATATAGGCACCGCCATCCCAAACCTTCAGGGCTGCTTCGAAATCGCGCGCGATAACGGAGACATAAGCGCGGTCACCAATCACGGTCGGAACGATACCGGAAGCGGACGACGAGATGAGATCGTTCGTAAACGGAAAGGTCGCCAGCACGCCTTGCGCTCTTTTGATGTCGCCGCTCCCGTTCAGAATCGCCAGGAGCAACGCGCGCCACCCGATCACTTCGGACGGATCGATGCTCAGGGCGTATCCGCCGCGGCGCTCGCCGTCTTGCCACATGCGCAAGATACAATAAGTCTGACTAAGATTTCCGGCTACAGAGGCATTGCGCGGATCCTGCTCGAGAGACTTTTTGAGTGTATCCAAACCGCGTTGCCATTGCCCCTGCCGGCGATAGACATAACCAGAATATTCGACCGCCTGCGCGTTGTTAGGCTGTAACTGGAGCGCGCGCCCAAACTCGGCCAATGCCTGTTCGTACTGCCGATAGCCGTAGTAGAAAAAAAGGCCGTGCGAGACGTGCGTTTCCGCCAGGTCTGGCGCCAGAGCTAGCGCCCGCTCCGTCGTTCTCTTAACTTCCGCGAGCTCCGATTCGTTGAACGTTTCCACGAACCAGTGTTGATTCAAACGACACTCGGCCAGGCGAGCCATGGCCAGCGCAAAATTTGGATCGCGCGCAATGGCTTGCTGATACCACGCGATAGCTTGGTCGAATGACTCCGGCCTCAATGAAACATTCGCCGCACGTAGCTGGAACTCGCCTTTCAGAAAGAGATCATAGGCTGCGGTGTCCTTGGTCGGCGCGGTCGCGAGCGTGCTGGCTTCGGCTGAGGAGAGTTTCGCCTGAAGAGAATCGGCGATTTCCTGCGCTACTTCGCTCTCCACGGCAAAGACATCTTTGATATCGCGATCGTATGTCTTCGCCCATAAGTGTGAGTCAGCTCTGGCATCGATGAGCTGAACGTTGACGCGAACTTTGTCGGCGGCCTTCTGCACACTGCCTTCGAGAACGGTCGCGACGCCGAGCTGTTGCGAAACTGTCTTCAGATCTTCCGGTTTGCTCTTGTACTTCGCGGTCGACGTGCGCGAGATCACTTTCAAATCAGCGATACTCGCGAGCTTGGTCAGGATTTCATCCTGAATGCCGTCGGCAAAATATGCGGCGCCCTTGTCGTCGCTCAGATTTTCAAACGGCATGACCGCAATCGATTTCGCCGGCAGTTCGGTGCGAGCCGCACTGGAATTATTGCCAGCCGTGTAACGGCCGACAAAGAATAAAGTCACCGAGATCGCTGCGCCGATGATAACGACGTAGATCCATGTCTTCCCACGTGAGTGCTCATGTTTGGCGTCGGCAACTTCCGTGCGCTTAATGCCTTCCGGAGTCGCTTCAAACGCCCACGCGATCACAAGCGCAATTGGAAATCCGATTGCGATCAACACGATCACCAAACGCACAACCCAGTTTGGGATTTCAAGAAACGGAAAAATTTGGGTCGCAATCTGTGCGATTAACCAACCGACGACCGCATACGCGACCGCAACCTTGTAAACGTTGCGCCGCTTCAGTTCGGAAAGGAAATTGCGCGGATTCACTTTGATTTTTCTTCGCAAAGTTTTTGGAAGCGCGGATCTTTGCGTAGCGGGTCCCAGAGCGGATCGAGCCGAAGCAGGGCGCGGGTGATTCCGTATGGCACCTCCAATAGGTGGGAAACTGTGGCGAGCGCAGAATCGATATCGCCTGACCGTGCTTGGACAACAGCAAGTACCAGCGCAGCCTGCCCTTCTGCTACCGCATCGTCTTTGTACTCAGCAACCGCGCGTTTGGCCTGCTCCAATGCCTTTTCATTTTGCCCAAGCCCGCTGTAATCCCAGGCAAGGAAAGCCGACAAAGTACGAGAATCGATTGGCACAACTGCGTCCGGCGTCAGCCTGATCGCGGTGGCAGCGCGGGCAAAGGTGGCACTCGCTTCCTCCTTGTGTCCAGCCCACTCCTGGTTAAGGGCCAATCCTGTAATCGTTCGCGGATCATCCGCAAACTCGTGCAGTGGGTTCGCCTGGATGAACTCGATCGCTTCGTCGAACTTCCGCTCGAAAACAAGTTGCAAAGACTTGACCACATTCACGTACACGGTGGGAGAATTCGGCTTGAACTTCGCCACTTCGCGGGCGGCCTCGTCAAGACGACCTTCGGCTTGAAACGCAATCGCCTTGTTGGCGTGCGTGGCTTCGTCGTCGGGCGACACTTCTAAAACGCGATCCCACGTTGCTTGTGCTTCGGCAAAGTCGCGTCGCCCAGCGAGAAGGTCGGCAAGCGCGGAAAGGCAATCAACATTGCGAGGGTCGAGGTCGACGGCGGAGCGGTAGTGCTTCTCCGCTGCATCCCACTCACCCAGACGCCTCTCGACGTGAGCCATCTGCTCAAGAACGAGAGAGCTGTTAGGCAAGCGTCTGAGCGCTTCTCCGTAAGATTCGAGTGCGCCCCGGAAATCGCGCAAAACACGGTAGCGATAGACGCCCTGAGCGACGAAAGCTTCGCCGAGCTGCGGTTGAAGGGCGAAAGCGTTATCGGCAGCTTCCTTGATCGAGGCTGGCGAATTCGCGGCCAAATTGTAGCCATCGAAGTATTGCAGGCTGCGAAGAACCGCCAGCCGCGCCCAGGCCAGGGCAAATTTTGGGTCGAGTCGGACCGCAGTCCTGTAATTGGCGATCGCCTCTTGTTGGGCGGCATCGTCGGTCCGACTCTCCTCGATTGCGATACCGCGCAGGTAAGCGTCGTACGCCGCAGCGTTCTGTGTCGGCTTATCGGTAATGGCTTTTTCTTCCGCACCGGTCAGCTTGGCATTGAGCTGTGCCGCAATCGCGCTCGCCACTTCGCCTTCGACGCCGAAAACATCGTCGAGCTTGCGGTTGTAACTCTCCGCCCAAAGATGTTCGTCGGTGGAGGCGCGGATTAGCTGAACATTAACGTGCACAGCGTTGGCGATTTTCTGGACGCTCCCTTCGAGTAGGTTGGCCACGCCCAATTGTTTGCCGATTTCCCGCAAATTATCCGGCGCGCTCTTATATTTTTGCGTCGAGGTGCGCGAAATAACCTTTAACGTGGCGATCTTGGACAGTCGCGTGAGGATTTCATCCTGAATCCCATCGGCGAAGTAGGCGTTATCCGGATCGCGGCTCAAATTTTCAAACGGCAGGACCGCGATCGATTTGTTCGAAATCTCGTTAGGCGATGCACTACCTTTGCCTCGGGCCGTGTATCGGCCTGCAAAAAACAACGCGACTGAAATCACAGCGCCGATGACGACAATGTAGATCCAGGCATGTTTCTTTTGTCCAGCCGCTGTTGCCGGCATCGCGTCAGCAACTTCGCTTCGCTTGATTCCTTCCGGAGTCGCTTCAAACGCCCATGCGATCACAAGCGCGATCGGAAACCCAATCGCGATCAACACGATAACCAAACGGACAATCCAGTTCGGGATTTCCAGGAATGGAAATATCTGAGTCGCGACTTGAGCGATTAACCAGCCAACGACGGCGTAGGCAACCGCGACTTTGTAAACGTTGCGCCGCTTTAGCTCGGCGAAGAAATTGCGACCGTTCATTTCAATTCGGCCGCTTCGCCCACGAACTTGGCGAAGCGCGGATCTTTGCGCAGCGGATCCCAGAACGGATTGTAGCGTAGATCAGCCGGTGTGATTCCAGCGGGGGCTTCGAGGAGGTGGGGGATAGCCGCGATGGCCGAATCCGAATCGCCGAAGCGCGCTTGAATCTGTGCCAGTGTGGTCTGAGACGACGGCTTGTTCACCGCATCGTTGTCGTAGTCTTTGACGGCACGCTGCGCCTGCTCCAGAGCCTTCTCCTTTTCTCCAAGCCCGGCATAAGCCAGGGCAAGAGTATTAGGTGTTCCGTTTGCGTCTGCCAGAACCGGTGAATCAGGTTTCGGTTTAATCGCTTCGATCGCGCGAGCGAAACTTCGACGCGCATCCTCATCCCGGCCCGTCCACTGCTGACAAAAGCCAAGCTGGACCAAGGCGAGCTGGGTAACAGAGTCGAGCGGTTGTCCCGCGGGAAGTGAGCTTAGCTTTCGCTCGATCACGCTAATCGCGTTATCGAAGTGATGTTCGTAAATCGCCTGACCGATCCGGGCAGAGACAACAAAATCATCCGTCGCGTCCGCTGGAATCCGCGCGAGTTCCTGGGCAGCCTCATCCAGGCGGCCTTCGCTTTGAAAAGTCCACGCTTTGCTTGCACGCGTCGAGGCCGAATCCGGTGAGATCTCAAGCGCTCGATCCATGGCGGCGCGCGCGTCGGCAAAGCGCCGCAAATAAATGTAAAATTCGCCGCCGATACTGCCTAGCAGTTGGAAGTCCCGCGGATCCAGCTCGAGCGCTTTCTTAAACGTCACCTCGGCTTCCTGCCAAAGACCAAGGCGGCGCTGAACAAATGCCAGATTTTGCAACAGGTAGGAATTATTCGGCAATCGTATTTGCGCCTGCCTGTAAGCGGTAACTGCGCCCGCGAAGTCGCGCAGAACCCGGTAGCGGTATGCACCTTGCGCAATCCACGATTCCCCAGCTTCCGGTGCCAGCGCCATGGCGCGATCAGCCGCTTCCTTCACCGCCCCGGCCGTGTTCGTGTTTGGATCAACCGCGTTGAAGTAAAGAAAGCTGCGAAGGACGGCGAGTCGCGCCCAGGCGAAAGCGAAGTTTGGATCAAGCTGGATCGCTTCAGCGTAATCGCGCGCGGCTTGTTGATAGGCATCGTAACTGTACTGGGTGTGCTCGATCGACAGTCCGCGCAGATAAGCGTCATAAGCCACGGTGTTTTGCGTCGGCTTAACGGTCACAGCCTTTTGCTCGGTGCCCGAGAGCTTGGCGTTGAGTTGATCGGCGATCGCGCTGGCGACTTCGCCTTCAACGCCAAAGACATCATCCAGTTTGCGATTATAACTTTCGGCCCAGAGATGTTCGTCGGTGGCGGCGCGGATGAGCTGCACGTTGACGTGTACGGCATTGGCAATTCTCTGAACGCTGCCCTCGAGCAAGTTGGCGACTCCCAGCTGTTTGCCCACGTCGCGCAAATTGTCCGGCGCGCTCTTATATTTTTGCGTCGATGTCCGCGAAATCACTTTCAGAGCCGCGATCTTGGACAGCCGCGTCAGGATTTCATCTTGAATGCCCTCCGCAAAATATGCATTCGCTTTGTCGTCGCTCAGATTGTCGAACGGCAGTACCGCGATCGATTTATTCGAAATGTCATTGGGCGACGCTGTTTTATTTGCGGACGTGTAACGGCCCACGAAAAACAACGCCACCGCAATCGCGCCGCAGATCACGACGATGTAGATCCAGGCACGCTTTTTCTGTCCCGTCACCGGCATCGCGTCCGCGATCTCCGTCCGCTTGATCCCTTCCGGGGTCGTTTCAAACGCCCACGCGATCACGAGAGCAATCGGAAAGCCGATGACAATCGCAAGCACGACCAGCCGAATGCCCCAGTTCGGAATTTCGAAGAAAGGAAAGACCTGGGTAGCTACTTGAACGAGTAGCCAGCCGACGACTGCATAAGCGACCGCAACTTTGTAAACGTTGCGCCGCTTCAGCTCGGCAAAGAAGTTGCCAGATTTCATTTTTTCACTCCCTGGCGCTCGGTTTCAAAAGTTAGAAATAAGTAAAATCATCGAAGTTTGCATCCCAAGGATTGGTCACACCCCCGAAACCTTTCGGAGTCGCGCCAGTCCTCCGGCGCGGACTGCGTTACCGGCCTACCCACGCGTCTCCCGCTCGCGCGTGTTCACGGCTTTGCCCTTTCCCATATGGCCCATTTATGAGGAAGGATGGGCAAGTGGCTTGAAAATCTGCACGGTCTGATCAAGGTCATAAGCAAAGAGACCATTATGTCACAACATCCAACTGAATCGAAGCGTCTTCTCTCGCACATCATCGCCGAGTGGGCTTGCGCGCTGAAATACGAACATCTTTCCCCAGCAGCGATTCAAGCGGCCAAATTGTTTTGGTTCGACTCCATCGGCTGCGCTCTGGGCGGCAGCCGGCAGGATGACGCCAAGATTTTGCTGAAACACTATCGCGCGATGTCCGCCACGGCGGACTCGTCCGGTGGCCCCGCATGCGGGGGCAGAGCCACCGCGTTCGTCTCCGGGTTCAAGACCAATCCGGTCGATGCGGCGTTTCTGAATGGCCACATGATTCGCGCGATGGATTACAACGATATTTACTGGAAGGCCGATCCGTGTCATCCCAGCGATCTCATCGCTGCGCCGCTGGCACTCTGTGAAAGCGAGGGGCTGGGTGGCAAAGATCTGATTCTCGCCACCATCATCGCCTACGAAATTGAAATGCGTCTTTGCGAAATCGGGCGACCAGGGGTGCGCGAATACGGTTGGCATCATGCAACGTTGAGCGCCTTCGCTGCGCCGGTCGCAGCGGGTCGTGTACTGAATCTCACTCCCGATCAAATGGTCTCCGCGATTGGCATCAGCGCGTCGCGCACATTTTGTCCGGGAGCGGTGACGGCGGGCAAGTTGACTAACATGAAGAACACGGTCGATCCATGGGCCGGGCGAATGGGTGCCGAGAGCGCGCTCCTTGCTCGCCACGGATTTTCCGGTCCCGAACACATCATCGACGGCAAGGAAGGACTCTTTGCCGTGTTTCATCATGTCCAATACAAGGGACAACCGGCCACATTCGACGGCGAGGCGTTGGTTGCGGACCTGCCCAACTCAAGCAATTCGCATTATCGCATTCTTGATTGCGGCATGAAGAGTTTCCCGATCGAAGCGCTCAGCCATGCGCCACTCACTGCGATGATGAAGACGGTGAAGGAACACAGCATCAAGGCCGACGACGTGAAGGAAATCAAAGTGGAAGTGATTGCTCGCGCCGCGGACATCCTGGGCGATCCGCACAAGTATCGTCCGGACTCGAAAGAGACCGCTGATCATTCCCTGCCCTATTGCATGGCGGTCGGACTCGTTGACGGCATGGTGACGCCGCTGCAATTCAGAGAAGAACGCGTGCTCGATAAGTCGCTCATTCCGATCATGGACAAGGTGAAAGTGGTCGCCAACCAAGAGTTCGAAGCGCTCTTTCCCAAATTCCAGCCCAGTCGCGTGACCATCACCACCAACAGCGGCGAATCACACTCCACCCGCGTTGATGTTCCCAAAGGCGATCCGCGCGATCCAATGACCGAGGAAGAAATCGCGGTAAAATTCAAGGCGCTCGGCGCCGACGTCATCGGAAAGGATCAATGCAAGAAGTTGCAAAGCTTCATCATGAACATTGATCGAGCAGACAAGCTTGATGGACTCTTCGAGCTGACCAAAGCTCACTAGGCTCTGACCTGTAGGGGAAGCTGTCCGCTCGCGAAAGCTTTCGGAGTTAGCGTCCCTTCCCAAATGATCGGGACGCTAACAGCGTCCCATACGGAATTTATGCGCCTTCGGCGCCTTTCTTAACATCGCGCTCGGAGAGCACGATCCACCTTCTACCCACGCCGCGATTGCGCAAATCCGGGTTCATGGGTTAGACCTCAAGAGAATGCATATCGAAACACTCCCGCGTTTTCTGCTCGCGCAATTACCGACGCCGATCGAAAAGCTCGAACGGCTCTCACGTGAACTCGGCGGGCCTGAACTCTTGATCAAACGCGATGATCTAACAGGTCTTGCGCTGGGTGGCAACAAGACGCGTAAGCTCGAGTTTCTCGTCGGACATGCACTGGAGCAAGGCGCGGACACACTGGTGACGGCGGGAGCGGCGCAATCGAATCACTGTCGCCAGACCGCGGCGGCGGCGGCGAAGGCGGGATTGAAATGTGAACTGATCCTCGCCCGCCGGAAACCGGAATTGCCGAATGGCAACCTGCTGCTCGATGAATTGCTGGGAGCAAAGTGTCATTGGACTGAGCGTTCGCAGCTTCCAATCGAATTGAGCAAACTGCCCGAAGAACTCCGCGCGCAGGGACGGAAACCTTATGTGATCGGGATCGGCGGGTCCAATGGGGTCGGAGCAACAGGCTATGTGCTGGCGATGATGGAACTAGCGGAGCAATTGCGCGCGACCCAGCAGCGCGTGGATCACATCGTGTTCGCGTCAAGCTCCGGCGGGACGCAGGCCGGCGTGGTGCTGGGCGCGCGAGTCGCACCGTTCGGAGGCCGATTGCATGGAGTGTCCGTCGACAAAGATGGTTTAGAGCGTGAGGCTTACGAAGAAGAAGTGGCACAGATTGCCAACGAGTGCGCGCAATACATCGGCTCGGACGTGCGATTGGCCAGGCAAGACATCAAAGTCGTTTACGGCTACACGGGCGAAGGTTACGGCATGGTCAGCAATCTGGAGCGCGAGGCTATTCGATTGATGGCGCGATGCGAAGGAATCTTTCTCGATCCGGTTTATACGGGGCGCGCATTCGGTGCGTTGGTGGATTTGATTCGTAAAGGCGGGTTCAAGCGCGGCGCAACCGTTTTGTTCTGGCACACCGGCGGTGCACCGGCGCTTTTTGCGTATGCGAAAGAACTGGTCTAACCAATTTTGGCTGTAGCTGTAGCGGAAGCTGTTCGCCAATGGTCAACCCCGCCTTTGAGCGGGGTCAGCTTCCCAACCATAAAAACGGGACGCTGACAGCGTCCCCTACAAGATTTATGCGCCTCCGGCGCGATTCTTAACCAGGCGCGGAGTGTTGCGCGCTCTTCGACGTGGCCGTCTCCGTCAGGTCGACTCCTCACCGTCCCCTCTCCCCTTGACAAGGGGAGAGGAAACAGGTGAGGGGTTTCAATATTTCCTTCTACGCGTTTGCACTGCCGGCGTCGTCGCTGCCGAACTGGATTCCCTGAGCCAATGGCAGTTCGGTCGAAAAATTGATCGTGTTCGTTTGCCGGCGCATATAACTTTTCCATGAATCGCTTCCGCTCTCGCGCCCGCCGCCGGTCTCTTTCTCGCCGCCAAAAGCTCCGCCAATCTCCGCGCCGCTCGTCCCGGTGTTGACGTTTGCGATGCCGCAATCACTCCCGGCCGCGCTCAGGAATTTCTCCGCTTCGCGCATGTCGTTCGTGAAAACGGCGGAGGTCAGACCCTGGGGCACGCCGTTGTTGATCGCGATCGCTTCGTCGAAGTCGCGGTAGGTCATCAAATACAGCAGGGGCCCGAAGGTTTCGTGACACACGATCTCAAAATCCGGCTTGGCGTTCGCCAAACACGGCGCCATATAACATCCGCCTGGATATTGCGGCCCTTCCAGCCGTTCGCCGCCGTAAAGGAGTTCGCCGCCTTCATCTTTCAATCGCTGAATCGAATGCTGCACCATGTCGACCGCGTTCCTGTCGATCAAAGGGCCCATCAATGTTTTCTTTTCCAGCGGATTGCCAATCGGCACACTCTTGTAAGCCGCCAACAATTTTTTGCGGACTTTATCCGCGACCGACTCATGCATGATCACGCGACGCGTAGAGGTGCAACGTTGCCCGGCGGTGCCGACTGCGCCGAAGAAAATCGATTGTGCCGCCATGTTGAGATCCGCGCTTGGCGCGACGATGAGCGCATTATTACCGCCCAGTTCCATAATCGTTCGACCAAGACGGCCGTGGACTGCTCTAGCGACGTTTACGCCCATGTTCACCGAGCCTGTGGCCGAGACCAACGGAATCCGCTTATCATCGGCTAGTTTTTGGCCAACCGTTTTACGATCACCGATCAGCAATGAAAAAATTGCCGGATCGGCGCCGGTCTCGCGACAAACGCGTTCTGCAATCTTCGTCACTGCAATTGCGCTCAGCGGAGTTTTCTCCGACGGCTTCCAAACGGTGGCGTCACCACAAACAGCCGCCAGCGCCGCGTTCCACGACCAGACTGCGACCGGAAAATTAAAAGCGCTGATCACGGCGACGACTCCGAGCGGATGCCATTGCTCCATCAGCCGATGATTCGGCCGTTCCGATTGAATCGTCAGGCCATACAACATGCGTGATTGACCGACGGCGAGATCGCAGATGTCGATCATCTCTTGGACTTCACCCTCGCCTTCCGCGACGATCTTGCCCGATTCCAGCGTGACGAGCTGGCCAAGCTCATGTTTCGCGTCGCGCAGCGCGTTGCCCAAACGTCGAACTGTCTCCCCTCGCACCGGCCCAGGTGTGACGCGCCATTTCAAAAACGCTTCCTGCGCGCGAGAGATTGTCTTCTCATAATCCTCATCGGATGCGGTGCGAACGCTGGCCAAGCGCCGGCCATCAATGGGCGAGATCTTGTCGATCTTCGCGCTCCCGCGGCTGCGGGACCATTCACCGGAAAAGGCGCCGGGATTTTCGTCGGCGATGCCGAGCTTCTCGAAGAGTGATTTCATAGGTAGATTGTCCGCTCTGCGAGCAATGATAAAGATTTGGCGGCGAAAGCGCGTGAATTAACATCGAGCGACAAAGCGCTCGATCCACCTTTCTCGCTTCGCTTCATTTTCGCACCCCGCGGCAATATTTGCGCATCAACTCCATCGCTTCGTCGAGAACATCCGCTCTGGTGTCGAGCGCGGGACGGAAGCGAATCGATTGCTCGCCGGAACGAAGCGTGAGCACGCCGAGATCGAAAAGGCCTTTCCACATTTCTTCGCGCGTTTTTGCGTCGGGTAAATCAAATGCGAGAAACAATCCGCGCCCGCGCGCACCGGTAATCATCGGCGCTTCGGCTTGCAGTTCTCGAAGTCGCTTCAAGAAATGCGCGCCCACTTTCCCGGCGTTCTCGACCAGATGTTCCTCCTCGATAATGCGCATGAAATGCGTCGAGCGCACCATGTCGGTGAAGTTTCCGCCCCAGGTTGAATTCAACCGGCTCGGCAATCGAAACGCGTTGTCCTTCACTTCATCAAGCCGCGGGCCAGCCATGACTCCGCAAACCTGCGCCTTTTTTCCAAAGGCAAGCAGATCGGGAACAACGCCGAAATGTTGGCAGCACCACGTGCGCCCTGTCACACCCATACCGCATTGCACTTCGTCGAAGATGAGAAGGATCTCATTCTCATCACAAATCTCCCGCATCTTCCTGAGCCATTCGCCGCGGAAATGATTGTCCCCGCCCTCACCCTGGATCGGCTCGATGATGATGGCGCAGATGTCGATCTTGTGGTCATCAATGACTTTTCGGATTTCCGCTTCCGATTTCTTTTCGCGCGCGATCACGTCGGCTTCGCGCTTGGATTCCGGTAGCGAAAAATCAATGTGCGGACAGGAAACGCGGGGCCACTCAAACTTGGCGAACAAATCGGTCTTGCGCGGGTCGGTGTTGGTCAAACTCATGGTGTAACCAGTGCGGCCGTGAAAGGCGTGACGGAAATGCAACACCTGCGTGCCGCGTTCCCCATGGCCGGCCGCCATGTTTTTACGCACTTTCCAATCCATCGCCGCCTTTAAACAATTTTCGACTGCGAGCGCTCCACCTTCGATGAACAGGTAACGCTCCAGCGGCGGCAATCCTGCGACGCGTGAAAACGTTTCGACAAATTCGGCATAGGCTTCGGAATAAACATCCGAGTTTGCGATCTTCACTTTGGCCGCCCGCAGCAAATCGGATTTCACATCGTCGCGGTCGAAATAAGGATGATTGAAGCCGACCGGCATCGAACCGAAAAAACCGTAGAAATCGATTAAGCGATGTCCCGTCGCCGCGTCATATAAATAAGAGCCGCGGCTCTTTTCCAAGTCGATGACGATCTTGAAACCGTCGAGCAGAATGTGCGGCTCGAGTGTCTTCAGAACGCTCGATGGCTTTATACTTTTTTGTTTTTCGCTCTTTGCAGCTCGGCTTCGAGGTGAAGCCGCCTCCGTGAGCACGGGCGGCATACTCATCCCTTGAGATTAGCTTTCAGTGGAGAATTGGTCAACCGAAGGCCTTTAGCGGCGATCTATCACCGTCGCTCGAATAATGCGACGCTCATAGAGCGCCGCTACAGTTTTAAACGATGCCGCTCCGCAGAGCCTCGTGTTTACCCGCGAGCAAGTCCTGCGTCAGTTGGTAGCCACGCTTGTCCACGTTGCGGCGCGTGCCAGCAAAATGATGATCGATTCGTGAACGGGCGGAACGGCAGAAATAATTCGCGACCGAAAGGACTTCGTCGTGCGCCGCGCCGCTTTCGATCTTTGACTGCGCATAGGAGCAGGTTGCGCTGATCGCGAAAAGCTCCGTCGCGATGCCGACAAAGCGCGAAAGCAACAGTTGCTGGCGATCGAGTTTTGGGCCGAAGCGCGCCATGGCGTGAAATAATCCGCGGGCGAGCCGTTTGCTTGCGTGCGCGGCGTAATTGACGTGCGCCTGCAAGTCGGAATGCAAGTTGTCGACCTTGTCCGCGCCGCCGGGCAGCCACTGGCGTGGATACCAGCCAGCGTAAAATTTTCCGGAAGTGAAAACGGCTTTCGCGCGCTCCGACATCGGCAATTGCGTATTGAAGATCGCGCCGCCGACTTTCAAATGCGGATCGAGCGCTTCACGCGCGATGAAGAGCCGCATGATTTCGCTCGAGCCTTCGAAAATGAGATTGATGCGGCAATCGCGCAGAAAACGTTCCACTGCAATGGGCTCCTCCCCGCGGCCGGCCAGGGATTGGGCGGTTTCGTAACCGCGACCGCCCCGCACCTGCATTGCGTCATCGGCCATCTTCCAGGTCGTTTCCGTCGCCCACATTTTGCACATAGCGGTCTCGATGCGGAGATCGCCTGCCTTGCGATCCACCAGAGACGAAGTCAGAAACGTCATCGCCTCCATGGCAAAAACATTGCCTGCCATCTCCGCGATCTTGCCTGCGATGGCAGCGTGTTGCCCGATCGGCACGCCCCATTGCACGCGCTCGCTCGCCCATTTGCGGCAGATTTCGAGTAAGCGTTTGGTTAATCCAACGCACGCGGCTGGGATGGTCAGACGCCCGGTGTTCAAGGTTGTGAGCGCAACTTTCAATCCCTGGCCTTCCTTTGCGATCATGTTTTCGCGCGGCACACGCACGTTCGTGAATTTTACGATGCCGTTATAGAGCGCGCGCAGCCCCATGAAACGGCAGCGATACGTGATCTCGAGGCCAGGCGAATCGACATCGACGATGAACGCAGTGATCTGTTTGCGCTCCTTGCCGTTGACGATTTTTGGCGCTGTCTTCGCCATGACTACGAGCACGCCGGCCTTGATCAGGTTTGTGCACCAAAGTTTTTCGCCATTCATAATGAAGGCGGAGCCGTCTTCCGTGGGATCGGCCCGCAGACTCATGTTCGCGGGATCGGAGCCGGCGTTCCATTCGGTGAGCGCGAATGCCGAAATTTCGCTACGCGCGACCCGTGGCAGATATTTTTTCTTTTGCTCTTCGGTGCCGAAGAGCAGCAATGGTTGCGGAACGCCGATCGATTGATGCGCAGAAACGAGCGCAGTGAGATTTGCGTCCCAGCTGCCGAGCAACATCGCCGCGCGCCCGTAATTCACCTGCGACAAACCGAGCCCACCGTATTGCTTCGGAATTTTCACGCCAAAGGCGCCCATCGCGAAAAGATCGTCGATGTTCTTCTGCGGAATTTCGCCGGTGCGATCGATCTCGTCGGCGTCGATGTTCTCGCGGAGATATTTTTTCAGACTTCCTAGAAACTGCGCTCCGGCGGCGCGGTCTTCGGCGCTCTGCTCAGGGTAAGGATGGATACGCGCGAAATCGTAGCGGCCGATGAAAAGATTGCTCGCGAAACTGCCGCGATCGTCCAGCGGATCTCGCGAAGCTTCTGCCAGCTCCAGCGCGGCCCGCTTGCCCTCCGACATCTTTGACGTGTCGATGACGGAGGCGGCCGGAGCGGGCTCGCCACCGGACGAGTCCGTCCGACCGGCGGACTTGCCGCTGGTTTCCTCAGTCCCGCGACTGCGGGATTTCTCCGGTGCTTCGAGCGGCGATTTCATGATTCGTAGAATTTCGTTCCATCGCGAGCGTGTTTCTTCAAAATTTCGCAGGGGGCAAATTTGTCGTCGCTCTGCGCGAGTCGATTCATTTCATCGACGATTTTGTTCAACCCTAAATGTTCGGCAAATCGAAGCGGTCCGCCACGGAAGGGTGCGAATCCAGTGCCAAGGATCATTCCGTAATCGGCATCTTCGGGCGACGCGACGACTTTTTCTTCCACACAACGCGCGGCTTCATTCACCATGAGAAACGCAAGGCGGTTACTCAAAGTGGAAGCGGCAATCTCGCCACTGGTTTGTTTGAAACCGCGCGGCGAGGCGTCGCTTCTACGCCATTTCTCGAGCGCTTCATTCGCAGTTTGCGTTTTGCCTTCGTATTTGTAAAAACCGCTGCCGGTTTTTCGACCGAGCATTCCACCATCGCGCAGCCAATGCAGGACGGCGGGAGCGTGATCGCGACGGCCGTAGGCCTTTTCCAGCGTTCCGGCGATGTCAACCGTGATGTCCACGCCGATCTCGTCGATCAAACGCAACGGCCCCATCGGCATTCCCCAGGCGACAAGCGCATCGTCGATCTGCTTTGCATCCATTCCCGCCTCGAAAAGTTCCGCGGCCTCGAGCAGATAAGGAAACAAAACACGATTGACGAGAAAGCCGGGCCGGTCGCGGACCTCTACCGGTAGCTTTCCGATCTGTCGCGTAAATGCGAGCGACCGAGCGAGCGTTTCCTCCGAAGTTTTTTCGCCGATGACGACTTCGACCAGTTTCATCCGCTGCGGCGGATTGAAAAAGTGCAAACCGATCACGCGATCGGGGGAACTCGTTACGCCAGCCAGTTCGCCAATCGGCAAGGCCGAGGTATTTGTGGCGAGGATCGTTTTCGGACCGGCTTTGTCCGAGAGCTCGCGGAAGATCTCCTTTTTGATGTCGATCTTTTCCGAGGCGGCTTCAATGACCACTTGCACATCGCGCAGCTCGATAGGAACCGCACAGGCCACGATGCGGGCGCGACCTTCTTTCGCTTTTTCTTCGCTTATCAAACCGCGTTTGATCGCGTCCGCGTAGGTTTGCTCGATCATGGCCAGGCCGCGGTCGAGCGGTTCGCGGCCGATGTCGCGTAGAATCACGGTGACGCCACGCGAGCTGAGCCACTGTGCGATCCCGGAGCCCATTACGCCGGCGCCAATCACCGCCGCGTGCACGACCTTTGCCGACGCAGTTTTCGACGTTCCTTTCTTGTACTTCTCGGCGAGAAAGAAATTGCGAATCAAGTTTTGGGTCGATTCCGTCTCGCCGAGATCGACAATCGCATCGAGCTCGAGCGCGAGTGATTGATCGACCGAGCTGGCGAGGCCCTTCTTGATCACTTCGAGAGCGCGAGCAGGGGCCGGGTTGTGATTGCGCGGTGCAGGGATTTCCTTGTCGATCTTCGGCGGCGGCAAAATTCTTCGTTTGCCCTCGAGTAACTTTTTCCGTGCGGCCTCGAGGAGCTTGTCGCGAGAGACAACCTCATCGATAAGACCAAGTTTCAACGCCTCTGGCGCGGTATGAAGTTTCCCTTTCAGAATCACTTCGGCGGCGCGTTCCGCGCCGATCAAAGGCGGCAGGCGGGTCGAGCCGCCCCAGGCCGGGACTAAACCGAGCGTAGTTTCCGGCAAGCCGATGCGCGTGGCCGGATCGTCCGACGCGAGACGATAATCGCACCCCAGTGTCACCTCGTAACCCCCACCGGCACAGGCACCGTGAATCGCGGCACAAGTCGGAATTTTTAGTGCGGCCAGGCGATTAAAGACACGCTGACCCTCCGCGATGAAAGCACGCAACTCGCCGGCCTGCGCCAGGCGGAGCAGCGTCGCCAAGTCAGCGCCTGCGATAAAAATTGATCTCTTCGCGGAGGCGATGAGCAAACCGCGCAACGACGAATCATTCTCGATAAGATCGAGGTGTTGGTTGAGGTCATTGAGGGTCGCGGCGTCAAAGATATTCGCGCCGGATTCCGGGCGATCGAATGTGAGCAAACAAACATGATCGTCGCCAATTTCGCGCTGAATCATCGAGCTGGTTAGAGTTGCGGGCATCTGAGTTATCTTCACTGCTTTTCCCGCAAATTCCAAGCGTCGAGGTGCAGTGGTGGAGAACTGGAGTGTTGGAGTAATGAGGAAGACTCGAGCCAAACGAACATTACTCCACTACTCCAACAATCCACCTCTCCTATTACGCCTCTTGTCCGTTGCACTGAACAAGCGTGAATGTTAGAACTCGACCGGCGTTTGGCCCCTGCGATTTATGGTCGGCAAAATTCTCATCCCCGAAATCCAGAGCCTGATCGATGCGCGCAATTTCGGCGCGTTACGCGAGTTGTTTGCCGAATGGCCCCCGGTGGACGTGGCCGAAGTGATTCTCGACATGCCGGAAGATGAACAGGTGATCATCTTTCGCGTCCTGCCGCATGCGCTGGCGGCGGACGTTTTTGAATATCTCGATCTGGATGCGCAGCAGAAATTGTTGCACGCAATGGCGCACGAGCAGGTGGTCGGCATCCTCAACGAAATGTCGCCGGACGATCGCACGGCGTTGCTGGAGGAATTGCCCAGCGCGGCGGCACGGCAACTAATCAAACTGCTCACGCCGGAAGAACGGCGCATCGCCCAAGCACTCCTCGGTTATCCGGAAGGGAGCGTCGGCCGTTTGATGACGCCCGATTTCATCGCGGTGCGTGAAGATTGGTCGGTGCAAGGAGTGCTCGATTACGTGCGCGAGTACGGTCAGGACAGCGAGACGCTCAACGTCATCTACGTGGTGGACGAACGCGGCAAGTTGATCGACGACCTTCGGATGCGCGAATTTTTGCTCAAGCCGCTCGCGCACAAAGTGAGCGATTTGATGGAGAAAACTTTCGTCACGCTGAACGTGCACGATTCGCAGGAAGAAGCGCTGAATATTTTCCGCAAGTATGATCGCACCGCGCTGCCAGTGGTCGATTCAGCCGGCGTGCTCGTCGGGATCGTGACGATCGACGACATGCTCGACGTCGCCGAAGAAGAGGCCACCGAGGACATCCAAAAGTTTGGCGGCCTGGAAGCGCTGGACGAACCGTACATGCGCATCTCGCTCTCGCGCATGGTGCGGAAACGCGCCGGGTGGCTGGTGATTTTGTTTCTCGGCGAGATGTTGACCGCCACCGCGATGGCAAACTATCAGGACGAAATCGCCAAGGCGGTGGTGCTGGCGTTGTTTTTGCCGCTGATCATTTCCAGCGGCGGCAATTCCGGCTCGCAGGCATCGACCCTGATCATCCGCGCCATGGCTCTCGGCGAAGTAACGCTGCGCGATTGGTGGCGAGTGGCCAGTCGCGAGATTCGGGCCGGTTTGTCGCTCGGCATAATCCTGGGAGTGATCGGCGCCGGGCGCGTCGCCCTCTGGTCAGTTGTCGGCGACCGCTATATGCATCGACAATTGTACGGGCCGCATTGGCCGCTGGTCGCCCTAACGGTCGGCCTGGCGCTCATCGGTGTCGTGCTCTGGGGTTCGCTCTCCGGCTCGATGCTGCCATTCATCTTGCGACGCGTGGGCGCGGATCCGGCGACTTCATCCGCACCGTTTGTGGCGACGCTGGTGGACGTGACTGGATTAATTATTTATTTCAGCATTGCGCTGCTCATCATGCGCGGAGCGATGCTCTGACTTCCATCTGTAGCGGCGGTCTATGACCGTCGCATTATAGATCATCCGGCAGCTTGATCCCGAATTTCTCGAACGTTTTTCTCACGCGCTCCTTTTTCTCGGGCGTGTCGAATCGCGATTCTTCGGGGTATTCCGCCCAAAACAGCACATCGCGATAATCGCGCTTTGCCACGGCCACGTACTCCCGCACCTTCTTTTCGCTTCCGACATTGAGCTTCAGGATGTCCAGCCGGATCCGCTCGCGTTCCCGCTCGTACGATTTCACACCAGAACTGTCCAGCATCTCCAGCACGCGCCCCCAACTCTCCTTGGGAAAGTCGCTTGGACCGATGCCATAACCTCGTCGCTGGAGTGCATCATCGCTTTATCTCAATTCGACCTTGCCAAATGCTTCAAGCATCTCTCGCTCTGATGGAGGTTGCAGGATGTTACGCGCGGCAAAATCTTGGGCTTGTGGATAGTTTCTGGCTCGGATGCGATCCGCAGCCTTCGCGATATCGTAGGCGGTACACTGGAACTGAATGTTGGGTCCAAGTAGGAGCCAATAGGCACCTGGTTCTCCAAACGGCATTCCGACACTGCCAGCGTTCACTACCCGAACCTTTCCGATCGTTCGGTCAAACTGCACGTGGGTATGACCGCAAACGACCACAGGTACGTTGAGTCCTTCAAAGACTGGCAAGAGTCGATCTTCAGGCGTCAAATGGGTAAAAATCTCGGTGTCGCTTCGCGGTGTCGCATGACAAAACAGGACCTCGCCTAACCCGCGAATCTCGAGGTGGCATGTCGATGGCCAGTTTACTAACAACTGTTCGTGTTCGGGCCGCAGTTGCAGCGCCGACCAACGTACAACTTTTCGAAACTTTTCTGGAACCCGGCTTGCCTCCCTGCCTGCCAACTCTGCAAGCACGTCCACCTCGCCATTGCCTTGGATGAACTGCACTGGAATATCGAGGTCCAGCAAACACTCGATTGTTTCCCGCGGCATCGGACCCGGAACGACGTCGCCTCCAACCACGACCTGGTCCACGTCCGCTCGGCGAATATCTTGAAGCGCAGCCTCGAGCGCGGGAAGGTTCGCATGAATATCATAAATTGCAGCAACCCGCATAAGATCAGACGTCAGAAAGCAGAAGTCAGAAATCCGCGTCTTCGTCTCGCGGAAGCTGCTGCCCGAAACTCCGCTGTGGCTTGGGCAATGGTCATACGTGAATGTCGCCTAACGGGTTTAGGCCGAAGTATTCGGCCTATCCAGCTGATAGCAACTGTAGGCGCGGGGGAGAACTACTTCTTGATCGCGACCCACTCGTTACGCGCGCGGGAATCGGCCACGGCCTGGACAACACGCATGTAACGCACGCCGTCTTCAAAACTTGGGTGCGGGCGAACGCGGCCTTTCGATTTCACGGCGGCGAGAAAATCTTCCTCCACCCGCCATTCGCTCTCTAGTTCCGGCGTTAGATCGATCACTCGCAGTGCTTTGTCGCCGACTTTACCCGCTTGCACAATGTCGGTGGCGAAATCGTAGGTGAGCGTTCCCCGATCGCCGTAAATCTCGGCCCGATCCGACGACGCCTGCGCGTTCACTCCGCTGAATTCGAGAACGCCTTCCGCGCCGTTTTCAAAACTGCACACCACCGTAAGCAAATCGGGAATGATCACTTCGTAACCTTGACGCAACGGCTGCAAGACTTTCCCGCGCGCAAAGACGCCGGTGATGTCGCCCAGCCAGCGGTTCAACACCTCAACATAAATTCCGAGCGTGAGCACGTTCAGCCCGCTGATCTCGATCCGCTGCCGCCAATGCGCGGGCGCATCCGGATCGAGATATGCACCGGTGAAGCTTTGCAACCGCACATGATGCGGCCGGCCGATGTAATTTTCCGCGAGCAGTTTTTTCACCAGCAGATCGGCGCGCATCCCGAACGGCGGCGGACAAAGCATCGTCACCAGCTCCGGATAACGTTTCGACGCCGCGAGCATTTCTTCCGCTTCCACCCGGTCCATGGCCATGCGCGCCTGACAAAAAACGTGTTTGCCCGCTTCGAGCGCCGAAACTGTCACCGCCGAATGCATATACGGCGGGGTGCCGATCCAGATAATGTCGAGCTCGGGAACCGCGAGCAGTTCCGCCCAATTTCGCATCGCCGTCGCTTGCGGGACATTTTCGCGGCGAAATTTCTCCGAGCTTTCGTAAGTCGAATTCGAGACGGCAACGATCTCGATCTCCGGATGTTTTTTCAGCGCCGGCAGATGCCGCGTGCGCACGATGTTCCCTGCCCCGATCATCCCGATGCGCAATTTGTGATTATTTTTTTGCGTCATACCTCAATGCCATCCTCGATCTTGCGCAGACCGCCGCGCATTACGCGAGCTAAGTTTGACCAGAGGGGTGCATTTACCGTTCAAGATTCGCTTGACCTGCACAATGCGGCACGCCAGCTTACGCGACCTTTTCCCTTTCCCGATGTCAAAAATTTGCATTATCACAGGCGCAAGAGCGACGCGCGGCAGCGTCATTCATCGACGCGGCATGGCCAAGAAGAAGGGCGGCGTCGGCCGGCACGTGACCAAAAACGTGTCGCGTTTTTTTTCTCCCAACCTGCACGCGCATCGTGTCTGGGTATCGGAGTTGAAAAAATTTGTGCGCGTCCGCGTGACTTCGCGCGGATTGAAGACAATCAACAAACACGGCGCCTATGCGGCGTTGAAAAAAGCCGGCGTCATCTAACGCGTCACCGCCGCGCAGATTTTGATTGGGTAGTGCACTGCCTACCCGCCGCCGATTTCCGCTTCTTCGGTAATGCGAGACTCCGTCAAACCGGCTAATTCCTTTCCTTCCGTCGCGGTCGCGATCGCTCCGTCGCCTGCGGTTGGCGAGGCGGCCGCCTCTACAGCTGGCTTCGCCTTCGCCTTGGTGCGCGGCAAATCGAGAGAGCCGTCGTTAAACTCGATCACGTACCCTTCGCCGACCAGCCAATGCAAATCGGAAGCAAGCGCCAACTTCGCGCGCTCCAGTTCTTCGCCGGAAAGATCGACAATCAACTTTTCAGCAAGTTCCTTCCGATTGATGCCCGGCCTGGCGCGCAATGCCTCGAGAATCGCGCTGACCGCTGAGGAGACCGCCGCACTCTCTTGAACCAAAGGATGCGCGCGGATCGGGGAGACGAAGAGCATTCCGCGGCGATGCCGGAAGATATTCAATCCAGCTTCGCGGAATTTTCCCGTCAGCTCCTGCATCATCTTTGAAGGCGAGCGCGTTTCAAGCGTCCAGGCATCTTCGATCGCGCGGTGAAGCGCGCGATCCGGCAGACGCCGGCTTAGCACCCCGTCGATTGCAATTTCCTGGGCGGCCCGGATCAAACCTGGGAGATAATTTTGCCGGAAATGCCGTTCTGCTTCCACCGCGGACGCAAATGTCGCCGGCGTTTCTTCACGCAGCGTCGTAAATATCGTGACTTTACGCGCCTCCTCTTTCCATTGTTCGACCGCGGCCGGATCGTTCACAATCTCGATCTGCCGCTGGTAATCGGCGAAACTCATCCGGCGGCTGAAGCGCTGTTCGTACAAATTTCGCAATCGCCTTTGATAATCGTGATGATTCGTCGGACCAAAAAGCGTGCCGCTCAATTTGCATCGCGCGACGTTCGAGAAATTTCCTTTGATCGGATCGGACTGAGTGATGTCGATCTTGTAAAAATCTTCTTTCGCGAAGCGAAAAGCGTTACTCTCGAGAAATTGTTGGTCCACCGAAATGGCTCCGCTCTCTCCAAGTTGATAGAGAGGCGATTCCGGTTTCGTGGTCAAACGAACGCCGTAGCGCTCCGGCCTTTCGAGGAAAAGCCGGGCCAGAGCGAAAAGTGAATATGCGACCGAACCCGATTTGATCTGCGCAGCAACATTTTCAACGGCCGGGCCGCGCGGCAAAAAGTGAACCGCAATTTGTGACGCGACGACGCCGAAAGGTTTATGTCGATCTTTTTCCTGTCGATCTTGCGTGCGGCGCGCGGGGAATCGTCGATCGCCCTCGTCCGTTTTCTTGAGTGCGCGGGGCGGTTTCGCCTTGCGTGATGGCCGATCTCTTCCGCGCCGTGGATGCATTGAAGAGCGGTCAACCGGTCCACCCTCGTCTCCTTGGTAATGCGCGTAGTTCTTCTCTTCATTCACCCACGCTGGGAGCAGTTTGAGATCGAGCAAATCGACCGGTTCAATGGAAGAAGCGGGCACCGTTCTCTTCTACGCCAAGCCTGTCCGAAGTAAACTCACCGCCCGTGATATCGATCGTTTCGGGTCGTGACCCGAAATTGATTGACAAGCTGTCTAATTCATTTACTTCCAGATTCTGCTGGGACTGGTTTAAGCCTTTCTCGGCAACAAACCGAAAATTTTATGGCCGAAAAATCAATCGAAGAGAAGGTCAAGGACATTATCGTCGAGCAACTTGGGGTTAATCCCGAACAGGTCACGCCCACCGCGTCTTTCATCGAAGACTTGGGCGCTGATTCGCTCGATATCGTGGAATTGGTAATGGCTTTTGAAGAGGAATTTTCCGTCGAAGTTCCAGATGAAGATGCCGAAAAACTGCAGACGGTCGGCGACGTGATCAAATACATCGAGGAACGATCAAAGCAGCAGGGCGGCGGCGGTTAACTCCAAAACCTTTCGCGAGTTAATGCGACCGCGCGAGGCGATGGACATTCGATAACTGTAGGGCAACCGCTCCGGTTGCCACCGAGGGCCTGGCAAGCGATGCGCCTGCCCTACAAAATTAAAGCAGGAACACAACTGGGGCTGGGTTCCGTTTAGCGAGTTGCGAACGAACGCAACTCGCCCAGACTAGAAGCGATGAATTTTACGTTGCTCGAGCGGCCGCTCCTCCATGCGGCTGGGCACGATATCTCGTTTCTGGGCTTGGTTGCCTTCGCCGCACTTTTCGCGGCAGGTTTGTTGACCGCGCGCACGCTGCAAAGCGATGTCGTCCGGCGTTTTTTCGGCCGGTTTAAGATCGACAGCAACTTCATCGCCATCGTCACCACAATCTTAAGTCTTTCCGCGCTGGTCTTTTTCACGGTTAGCGCGATCAACGCCGCGGGCATCCCGCTCTCGTGGAATGCGCCTCTGCCTGGCGTCTCGCTCAGCTTGGTCCAAATTTTTCTGCTCATCGCGCTGCTGATCGCGGTCTTCTGGATTTCCTCACGCACGAAGCATTTTCTGTTTAACCGGTTGCTCACCAAGAGCGGGCTCGATCGCGCGTTGCAGTACGCGATTTCGCAGATCGTCAGCAATGTCGTGTTGATCGTCGGGATTATTATTGTCCTGGAGAACACCGGCATCCATCTCGGCGCACTCGCGGTTTTTGCCGGAGCAGTGGGCGTGGGTGTCGGGTTCGGCCTGCAAAATATCACGAGCAATTTCATCAGCGGCCTGGTGATTCTGGCGGAGAGACCGATCACGATCGGCGATCGCATCGAAGTCGCGGGCATCGCCGGTCAGGTTCAGCAAATTCGCGCACGCAGCACCGTCATTCTGACCAACGATAACATCGCCATGATCGTGCCGAACACGAAATTCATCGACTCGCCGGTGACGAACTGGACTTATGGCGATCCACGCGTCCGCTTCCGGGTGCCAGTGGGCGTGGCCTACGGCAGCGACGTGAACAAAGTGCGCGAGGTTCTCATCGCGGCAGCCCGCGAACACCCGGCCACGCTAAGCGAGCCGGCGCCAAATGCTTATCTCGAGAAATTCGGCGAAAGCTCGATCGAATTTGAGCTGGTCGCCTGGAGCCGGGAGATGAGCTATCGCCCACGCCGGTTCAAAAGCGACCTGAATTTCCTGATCGACAAACATCTGCGCGCCGCGGGAATCGAAATTCCCCGTCCGCAGCGCGATCTGCACATTCGCAGCGGCGTTCTGAAAGTGGAGAACGTTGCCGCCCAAGATCGGGATGCAGAGCAACGGACGGCATGATTTCTCCCGCTGGCAGCATCATTCCTCTTCCGCAGGGCATCGCAAAAATCGTGACGCGGGTTGAGCTGCAGAATTGCGACGCCTGGAAGCGCGCGTTTCAAGACAAGTGCAAGGACCACCGCTTCTACGAAATCATCGAGCAAACGCTGGCCAACGATTTTGAACATCGCTACCTGCTGCTCGAAGACGGCGCCGGAAACGTTCGCGCCATTCAGCCGCTTTTTTTCGTTAGGCAAAATCTCGTCGAAGGCGTGCCGGGCAAGTTCCGTTCGGCGGTCGAGGCGGTGCGACGGCTCTTCCCGCATTTTCTGACCATGCGGGTGCTGATGGTCGGCTGCGCGGCTGGCGAAGGCCATCTGGGCGCGTGCGATTTCAAAGACGCGCGATGGGTGGCGAAAGCATTGCACTCCAGCCTGCGGACGTATGCGCGGCAAAACAAAGCTTCTCTGGTCGTGTTGAAAGATTTTCCAGCGAAATACCGCCTGGCCCTCGAAGACTTTTCCGCGAATGGCTATGTGCGCGTGCCGAGCATGCCGATGACGCGGTTGCGGCTTCCCTACAATAATTTCGACGAATACTTAAGCTCGCTCAGTTACGCAACGCGGAAAGGCTTGCGCCGAAAATTCCGCAAAACTGAGCGCGCGCCAAAGATCGAAATGGAGGTGGTGAACGACATTGCACCGCATGTGGATCAGATTTATCCGCTTTATCGTCAGGTGCACGAGCGCTCGCGTTTCAAATTCGAAACGCTAACGAAAGAATTTTTTTGCAGTATCGGGTGCCAGATGCCTGAGCGAGCGCGTTTTTTTATCTGGCGGCAGCTTGGCAAGATTGTCGCGTTCAGTCTTTGTCTGGTTTGTGGCGACACGATTTACGACGAGTGCCTCGGGCTCGATTACAACGTCGCGCTCGATCTTCATCTTTATTTCTACACGCTGCGCGACGTCACTCGGTGGGCAATTGAGCATGGGCTGCGATCTTATTGCAGCGGCCCGCTCAATTATGATCCGAAGCTGCATCTGGGCCATGAGCTCATGCCACTCGATCTTTACGTCATGCACACGGTTCCGGCCTTTAACTTGATCTTCCGTCGTGCCGTCAAATATCTCGAGCCGACGCGTCATGATCCGGTGCTGCGGCGTTTTCCGAACGCCGACGAGCTTTAACGATTGTTCTTAAATCCTTTCCCGGCGGGCGCATCGTTGGTAACGATACGCGATGCGTGACCGACCTTCCGGATTTACCAACCCGTGGTTGCAACTGGCGCTCAGCGTCGTGTGTGTTTTCGTCTCGGAGCTGTTGCTCAAGCGCGGCGCCTCGGATACGGCGAACCCCGCGCAGGCCTGGTCCTGGACCGGAGTTACCGGACTGGAGTCGCCGCTCGTCTGGCTGGGAATTATTTTTGTGATCATCAGCTTCATCAGCTGGCTTTATGTTCTTAGATATATTCCGCTCACCGTCGCCTTTCCCCTGTCGCGAGTGGTCGATATTCTGGTGCCGTTGGGCTGCTGGTTCTTTTTGGGCGAAGCAATCTCCCCGCGACGCTGGTGCGGCATCGCGCTGGTAATCATAGGTCTGGCCGTGACAGCGAAACCGGTCGCACGACTGGAGGAACGATTATGACTTTGTTATCGCTCGTTCTAATTCTTCTCGCTCTCGTCACATTCGTCGGCGGTCAGCTCATTTTGAAACACGCCATGGAATCCACTGTCGTGCATGGCCTTCGCCAGCCAAGGTTCGTCGCGCTTTTGGGCTGCGGCATTTTTTTGATGACGATTTCGTTTTTTCTAACGCTCGGTCTGCTGCAACGCTTCGATCTCAGTTATCTTTACCCGTTTCAAGGCCTGAGTGTCATCATCATCAGCGTGATGGCTGCCGTCATGCTGAAGGAAAAGTTGACCCCGCAACTGATTATTGGGGCGCTGTTGATCACTGCCGGCGTCGTGCTCGTCTCAATGAGCTAAACGTTGTAGCTGCCGACGTCCTCATCGGCAGACCTGCTGCATCGGTTGTCTGTAGCCTGTAGGGGAAGCAGTTTGCTTCCCGACAACGGGACGCTAGCAGCGTCCCCTACAGTTGTTGAGCAACGCTTGCCCTACAGCATCAGCGGCCAGACTCGTTCGAGCGCGGCTAAATTGATTCTTTGAATTTCCTGCGCATTCGGTCGCGCAAGTTTTGGGTGATCGAATTCCGATGCGAAGCGCTGTTTCCAGCGGGCATAGCTCGGTTCCGAGAACGCGCCGCAAATATCGCCGGCAACGATTCGGCAAGAGTCCCGCAGCATGGGTAACGCCCACTCAAGATCGGCAACCGTAAACCGGCCGCTCTCCCAGTTTGTCACTGCTTCTCCTGCGGCAAGACAATCGAGATCAATCGTAACGTAAACGTTCGTTCCGTCGAGATTTCTAATGAATCCTTCAAAATGTTCCCGCCAATTCTCGCGCAAAATCGCTCCGCGCCGCTGTCGATCTTTCATCGGCCGCTGATCGGCCCAGGGATGAACTTCCAGACGGCCGGCGCGTTCCGCGCGGCGATTTCCAAAAAGCTGTCGTGGCCACCAGCACTCAAAATTGCCGCAGCCCCAAACGCTGACGCGCCGGACATGCGGGAGCTCCAGCGCACGATTGATCCACCCGCCGCAGCACCACTTCGGCGGGCGAATGTCCCAATCGGGATGATTGTCGAACGAAACAACAATGAGCGGTTGCGCGACACGGCGGATCCAGAGCGCGCTCAGATGGTGAAAATCGCCCGAGCCGTAAAGCAAAAATGGCGCGAGCCGCGATTCAAACTCGCGATAGAACTTGTCGATCAAGCGCGGCGGCGCGGAGAAGCGAAGTTGCGGCCCCTGCTCACGCGCATCAACAATGGGCAGGCCAAACGGCTGATCCCGCCACGCGTCATCCAGATTGAGATGCAGAGCGCGGGCAATCAAAGATTCTACTTGGGCGATTGCAAAAGAAACTGAGGGTCGCTAGCCTTTGCGATGCGCAAGTTTTCCTCGGCCTCTGGAAAGTCGGGATGAAGACGTAACGCTTCTTTGAATTGCACGATCGCCTGGGAAGCGTTGCCTTCGCGCATGAAAATCTCCCCCAGGTAGTTATGAGGTTGGGCGAGCTTTGGTTCGAGCCGGGAGGCCTCCAGAAAATGCGCCTTCGCTTCTGGTAAATCGCCCTTTACGAAAAGCGCACTCGCGAGATCGATATGAGCATCACCCAAACGAGGATCAACCTGCACAGCGTGCCGATACTGCGCAATTGCGTCCTCCAGCTTCCCCTGTTTTTCCAGGAAGGCGCCGTAGCTATGCCAGGCCAGCGCGGACTTTGGTTCTACCCGGACGGCAGCTTGGCATTCCGCCTCGGCTTCCTGGGGGTGGCCGAGTCGCTCCAGAAGATAGGCATAACCGGAGTGGAACTCGGCGTTGTTAGGTTCGATCCGCAACGCCTCTTCAAAATGGGTCCGCGCCTCTTCCAATTTTCCTTTGCCGATCAGGACTGCCGCCAGATTGACATGCGCCTTCGCGGAACGGGGATTAAAACGTAGCGCAGTGGAGAATTCCTCGGCCGCTTCATCGAGGCGGCCAGCTTCTTGCAGAGCGGTGGCGTAATTGAAATGCGCCCGCGCACCAACCGGAAGATCGGCGACGATCAAGGCGAGACGTTCGAGTTGACTCTGAGGGACGCGCATCTCCCTGAACCAGAGTATCCCCAGCGGAATGACAAAAACAGCTACCCATTTCGCGCCGTGCAAGGCCCAACTTGGGAGAAAGCCATTTGTCGAAACGTCGGCTGTGCCGCCGCCGATGCCGAGAGATTGTCGAGTGGATTTCTCTCGTACCTTCCAAATGAACCCGTCGTAATAAAAATGCAGGAGCGCCGACGCCGTCACCACACCGGTGAGAATGCGTTTGATTGCGTCGATTCCGATGCTCGACTTGTAATAACCGAGTGCCCCGTAGGCGAAGATCAGGCCCACGTAAAGGCCGACCAGCGAGCCACTGCGCCGGAATACGAAACGCATAAACCCGCCGATCGAGCTGTCTGTCTCAACCCGTTTACGATTATAAATCCAAACCAGCGAGAGATACTGCACATCGTGAAATACTTCGAACAACGCAATGCCAACGAGAACGCTGGCCACGATGTTGTTGCAGTACCACCAAAAAGAAATGCTCGTAATGAGAAGGGCAAGCTTTACCGGATTTGGCCGCTTCCCGCGGATCCACATCCAGATAAAATTTGCCAGGAATAGGCCTGCAACTCCGAGAGCCAATGCAAACGCCCCTTGCTGCACCGCTCGGAGAAGTCCGGGCGGAATGAAAGGTCCGCCCGCGGAATAATAGCTGTCCAGTGTATCCGTCATTCGCTGCGACGAAAGAAGGACCGCGGTGCCAAACCAGATCCCGCACAATGCGAAATCGAGGCGACGCGTCAGCGCAGCGAATGAGCCCACCTTGGCATCGTAGATGCGACAGAACCCATACGTCTGCATCATGCCGTGCCAAACGCCCCAGACAAAAGCGATCAGCACAATACCTTTAAGGTCCCACCAAAAAAACATCACGCAGACGACCACCAAAAAGATCGGTGCAAAAATGAAGCGCCATTTAAAGCGCTGGAATAGTGCGCGATCGCCGTAGGCGCGAATCATTCCTGGCAAGTGGTGACCCATCGCCCCGAAAGCAGCGACAAAAAGATAAATGTCTTCCGCGCTCCAACGCGCCTGTGCCAGGACGAACATCGGCACGAGCAACAGCGGCGTGCAGACGTAGAGAATCAGGTCGCGCCAGCTATCCAGAATCCACAAATTCTTTCGCGGCATGGCAGCCGGAACGGCCGGGACAGTTTGCGGTCGGGAAAAAGCGGTGATGTGCTGCATGAACTCGGCTGGTAAGTTTTCCTTAAACCGGGAGGAAAATCAACGCCGGCTTCAGCGACAGAGTCAGGCGCGCATCGTCGATCTTATGCACGCACTTTCAAACTCGCGTTCGAAACAAAAATGGCATCATGAGGGAGACGCAAATCGAAAAGTTAATGGAGCAAGAAAAGGAACGGAACTTCTTTTGCGTGGTCAGCGATGCGTTTCGCGTCTTTGCACGTCGTTCGTCTATCATCCTTGGGAGTGCCTGGGCCTTTGCCGGAGCCGTACTTGTCATTCTGATATGGATCCTCACCGGTCCCACCTTTCATTTCTCCGATACCTGGCAGCTCATTATTAACACGGCCACAACGATCATCACCTTTCTCATGGTGTTCCTGATCCAGAACACCCAGAACCGCGATGCCAAAGCGGTCCATTTGAAACTGGATGAGATCATCCGCGCCCTCAAAGGCGCGCGAAATGAACTTCCCGATCTTAAAGAACTTTCCGACGAAGACCTGAAAACGCTCGAAAAACAATTTCAGCGCATCCGCAAAACGACGGAGCGCGACGGAAATCACGCACTCATCGAACCGCCGGAATTGCGCTAAGCACGCAAATCAATCGACGGTGGCCTCGGATTTCTTTGCTTCTCCGGTTCGCAGGAAAATTTTGCCGCTCGGGCAAAGTCGAAAAACTTCGCAATGCCCGCAATCCGGTTTTCGAGCGTAACAGCGGCGCCGGCCATGCCAGATGAGCCAGTGACTCCAGTTCGTCCAATGCTTGCGCGGAACGAGTTTTATTAAATCGCGCTCGATTTTTTCCGCGTCTTTCTGTTTCGTTAGGCCGAGCCGCTGCGACAAACGCGCCACGTGCGTGTCCACGACGATCCCTTCGTTCTTTCCAAAGGCATTGCCGAGCACGACGTTTGCGGTTTTTCGGCCGACACCCGGCAATTCACGCAGTTCTTCCATCGAATCGGGAACTTTACCGCCAAACTTTTTGTCGATTGTCGATGTTGCCGCGCGAATGCTCTTCGCTTTGTTCCGGAAAAACCCGGTCGATCTAATCGCGCATTCCAGTTCAGGCTGGGGCGCTTTCGCGTAATCCGCCGCCCTCCGGTATTTCTTAAACAATGCCGGCGTGACCATGTTCACGCGCTTGTCCGTACATTGCGCGGAAAGAATTGTCGCGATGAGCAGCTCCAGCGGATTTTTGAAATCGAGTTCACAATGCGCATCCGGATAAACGTTCGGCCAAACGTCGAGCAGTTGCGCCACGCGTTCTCGAGTGGTCATGCGCGCATTATTCCCTTCGGTTTCGATCTTGCAATGCCCGTTCTTCGTCGGAGCCGCGGGCGCCCGCGGCTACAACGCGAACCGCTCCAGCTTCTGTGCAAGCTCTGGCGGAACGTGCGCGACGATTAAGGCGTCGTTTTCTTCGTATTTTAATTCAAGGACGTGACCAACGCGGTGGATCTCCGCGATCAAGGCGGATTCATTTGACGGAAGGCGGAAGCGGGTGCGCAGACGCCAGGAACTGAGCGCTTCCTGCAACGCATGCACTAATTTATCAACGCCTTCGCCGGTGCGCGCAGAGATTGCCACGCTGCCCGGAAATCGCTTCGCATAAATGTCGGCCAACTCCCGGTTTTTGAAACGGTCGATCTTATTGAAAACAATGAGCGTCTGTTTGCCGAATGCATCGATCTCTTTGATTACCGCGTCCACCGCTTCCATCTGCTCATCCACGCGCGGATGGCTAAGATCGACGATATGAATAAGCAGATCGGCTTCGCTCACTTCTTCGAGCGTCGCCTTGAATGATTCGATCAATGTGTGCGGAAGTTTGCGCAGAAAGCCAACCGTATCGGTGAGCAAAACACGCTGTTTGTTAGGCAAAACAAAACTACGCGTAGTCGGATCGAGGGTGGCAAAAAGTTTGTCCACGGCGACAACGTCCGCGCCGGTGAGCAAATTCAACAACGTCGATTTGCCCGCGTTCGTGTAACCAACCACCGCGGCGACTGGCCATTGATGTCGCTTGCGACCTTGACGTTGCACGGCGCGCGTCTTGCGGACCGATTCAAGCTCGCGCTCGAGTCGCGCGATCCGTTCCTGCACGCGACGCCGATCGACTTCCAACTGCGTCTCACCGGGACCGCGCGTGCCGATTCCACCGGTTTGCCGAGAAAGGTGATGCCACATGCGAGTAAGACGGGGCAGAAGATATTGCAATTGGGCAAGCTCGATCTGCAATCGGCCTTCACGGCTGCGCGCGCGCTGAGCAAAAATGTCGAGAATCAGTTGCGTGCGATCGAGAACCTTGCGCGCGAGCAAAGTTTCCAGATTGCGCCCCTGCGCCGGCGAAAGTTCGTCGTCGAAGATTACGGAAGTAACTTGTCGATCTTGCAGCGAATCCTTGATTAATTCCGCTTTGCCCTTGCCGATGTAGTAAGGCGCGGTTGGCTTCGGCAACTTTTGCGTAACGGTATCGACCACTTCCGCTCCGGCCGAGTTCGCCAGCTCGCGCAATTCCTCCAGCGAATCGCGCAGGTCCCATTTCGAGACGCCGTCCTTCTCCAGGCCAATTAACAGAGCGCGCTCCCGTGCTTTTTTCGGGCCTGTTTCAATCATTCCCTTGCGCAAGAGAGCGAGAAGCTCTTTGCGAAATCCATTTCACGGCTTCGTGGTGACTTAGAAGCGATAAATTCAGCGCTTCAAAATTAGTTTGGCGCCGAAACCAGGTCAACTGCCTTTTGGCATAACGCCGGCTCGCCTGTTGAATTTGGGCAACACATTGCAAGACCGACATCTTCCCGTCGAGCAACTCACGAATCTCGCGCAAACCAATCATCTTCGACGCAGTTTCGCTCATTGCACCGGTCGCACGCACTTCTTCGATGACGCCATTTTGAAACATCGCGTTCACTCGCTGATTGATTCGCTGGTAAAGCTCATCGCGGTCGCGAAAGACAAGAACGCCTGTAGAGGCCCCGAATGCTTTCGGGGCAGATCGTGTTGCGTCAGGCACGCATCTGCCTGTGCCGCTAGCGACAGCGGTCCCTACAGCTTTCCATTTCGTGCGTTGCGCGGAAGCAGGGCGACCGGTCATGAGGCAAATTTCGAGAGCGCGGACCAAGCGACGCCGGTTTTTTATGTCAATCTTGTCCATCGCTTTTGGATCAAGATCGACAAGGCGCCCGCGTAATTGCTCGAGAGTTAATCGATTTAATTGCGTGCGCAGACTTGGATCCGCCTCGGGCAAATCCGACAACCCATGGGTCAGCGCTTTGATGTAAAGCCCGCTCCCGCCGACGACGATTGCGACTTTCTTGCGCGAATGAATTTCGTCGAGCGTGGCAAGCGCCAGGCGACGAAATTTCTCCGCGTTCATTTCTTCGCAAATCGACATTGTGTCGATCAAATGATGCGGCGCCTTTGCGCGCGTCGCTCGATCAGGCTTCGCGGTCAGAAGATCGAGACCGCGATAAATTTGAAACGCATCGGCGTTGACAATCTCAGCATCGAAATCGTGTGCGAGATCGGCCGCAAGCTCGGATTTCCCGGTCGCGGTCGGGCCAACGACGAAAAAGACGCGTATCATCAATTCGATGGCACGACGGGCCGTCGCGCCCAACCGTTCGAAAACAAAACCGGGAGACGTGCGGCAGTCTCCGCTTCGTCTCCCGGCTTTGAATCTTTAGCTCTAACTTCTTGCGTGATGCTCGCTCGATTTCGCGCCGCTGACGACCAGTTTGCGGCCAAGGAATTCTTTGTCGTGCAATTCCGCCACCGCGCGCTTGGCTTCCTCGATGGTTTGCATTTGCACGAAGGCGAACCCTTTCGAGCGCTGGTTGTGCCGATAACTCACGACCTCTGCGTTCTGCACGTGGCCAACGCCGTTGAACAATTCGAAGAGGTCGCTCTCAGTGGCGTCGAAGGAAAGGTTGCCGACGTAAAGACGCGGCGAACTTACCTCGACCGATTCAGGCCTGCGCGCCTGCCGCGAGGGCTGCGTGCCATTGGCCGACGCCGTCGCTGGCTTTGTTGCGCCTTTGTCGCTCTCGTTTCCAAAGAATGCGGCGACTCGCTGCCAGAATGTTTTCTTGGGCGGTTTCGAGCGCGTTTCTTGGTAACGCGGGCGACCGCCCGATCGTCGGGACCCGCCTCGCGCACGGCGCGGGCGTCTCCCAGGTGAATAAGAGTTCATATTGATCCTTAAGGTTTACCCAATTGTTAAGTGGGCGGAGCGCATCGATTGATGCACAGTCCACGGCGCGCGAACCTGGCAAGGTCCGTTCAAACAATTTGCAAGCACTTTGCGACACCGTTGGAAACTCCGCCTCGTCAAGCCGGAAATGGACTCGTGTCGAACCGCCAGCCGCCACCGTCAGCCAACGAAGCAGTGAAGATGCAAAACCGCGCATCATAATCTCAAAAAATCTGACTCGTCGTGGAAAGCGGACGCCCGGATGACCGAAGAAGATTCCCGACATCTCGTCGCGAGTATCGTTCGTTGACCGAGCGATTGCAAGCGCGCTTCCGTATCTGAAATTCGCCGGAGCCTGCAGATGGCTCGATAACAAGCCCCGTACCAAGGATCGAGCATCCAGTATCGTTCTGCCGTTGCCGATCTTAGCGCCGCATCCAATCGTCCCGCAACGAATAGAGCCGGGATTTCAAATACTCTTTCGGTCGCTCCTGGCGAATCGGTTTCACAAAATGTCGCAAAGAGCGCGCGGTCAGCCGCGGCTCATATCCAAACTCTGGCATCAGCTCGCGACAATGCCATTCCACCCACCCGATCTCATCCGCGGAAAGTTGACCCTGCCACCGCGTCACCGGCTCGGTACTGATTTGAGAAAAACCGATCCGGGCAGCCGAGTTGCCCGGCCAGAGCCGGCCCGCCTTCGTGGGCGTTAAAACGGTCGCTGGATCAAACGTAATCTCGAGATAGTCACATACTTTTTCCATCGACGTTGAGGGCGAGCCCACAAGTTGTTCGTAAGGCACGACCAGGCCTGAAAGTTCGCCATTGAGGACGCGCCTCGCTAGTTTTGCCGCCACTCGCCAATGAGCGACTACATAATAGACCGAGAAGCGCCTCCTCTGGCGGGTTTTTTCCAGAGCAATTTGCGCCGCCAGGATCGCACGCGGATCGCGCAGCATGACGAGCAGTTTTGCCTGTGGAAATCGCGAGAAGATCGAGGAGATGTAATTACGATTCGCCGGGGTTTTCTCGACCCAGCGGCGCACATTTTCAAGCGGGCAACCAAGAGTAGCGGCGTACGCTTCCACCATTAGAACCAGTAAATCCTTCTGCGCGTTGGCCGGATCGAACGCCGCCTGTTCGAACAATTCATAAAATCGCCCGGTCGGAAAATTGGAATAGTCACGCCTGCCCCATTTGCAGCTGCTTCCGAAAAGGACATTGGAGAGCGACTGCTGCGTGATGTAATCGAATTGCGCGCGACGGCCGCGCGGCGCGTATTTGGTGAGCACGGTTGGGAAGTAGGCCGTCTCTTCCGGTAGGACGAGGAGCTCGGGATGATTGTCGAGCAACGCAACCATTAAGGTGGTGCCGGACTTGGCCTGGCCGGCAATGAAACAAGCGCGTTGATCGAACGGCAAAGTTTCGATCGACACCTTCATTTCGCGAGGCTCGATTGCAGAAACCATTCGATAAACCGCGGAAGCCCGTCGCTCAACCGCGTCGATGGATTATAACCGAGCAATTTTCTCGCTTTCGAAATATCGGCGTAGGTCACCGGCATATCGCCCGGTTGCTCAGGCAACCGATTGATCTTCGCCTTTTCCCCAAGCGCGTTCTCGATTCCCGCGATCAAATCCCTTAGCTGAATAGTTTCGCTTTCGCCGAGATTGAAGATGTCGAACATCGGCCCGTCGTACTTGAACGCAGCCATTGTTCCCCGAATGATGTCATCGATGTAAGTGTAATCGCGGCGCGTGGTGCCGTCGCCGAACTGATCGATTGGTTTACCGGCGTGAATTTTTTGCGTGAATTGATGAATTGCTAAATCGGGACGCTGCCGCGGCCCGTAAACCGTGAAGTAACGCAACGCCACCACGCGTATTCCGTAAAGATGCGAATAGGTTGAACAAAGAAACTCCCCGGCGATCTTCGTCGCGCCGTATGGACTGAGCGTTTGAATGAGTTGTCGATCTTCCGAAAACGGAACGATTTTCGAATTACCGTAAACCGAGGAGCTGGAAGCGAAAATGAATCGCTCAA